>JAAHTH010003480.1_pt1 | contig 10735 bp, 2 predicted proteins | sample 6116091 | NCBI WGS metagenome assembly JAAHTH01 (sample SAMN13939990, study PRJNA603662) | sponge metagenome | isolation source: marine sponge | host: Mycale hentscheli | place: New Zealand | collected 2006
TAGCTTTAGCTTCACCTGTAGAGTTTCCTAAACCAGTTATATTTTTTAGTGGTATATTTAATCCTACGCTGTCTAAAAATTCTTTAATAGCTACTTGAGCTTCTGGAGCTCTAGCGGTTAATACAAATACATCTTCAGTACCTCTTGCTGCTTGTATTTTCTTAGCTATATCTAATAATGGACCAGGCTCACCTTTAGTAACTTTATTAAACTCAGAAAAATCAAATACATAACCTTCGCTTAACAACCTAGCTCCATCCATAGCAAACTTTTCAGCTGTTAATCTACCTTTGGATCCATCAGGTGCTGTAAATAAAACATCTGATTTAGTAATTGCTAAAGTATCATCAAAGTCAAATACTCTAATTTTCTTAACAGGAGCGTTAGGATCACGAGCAACTTTTAAAGCTTCATCAACTGTTTTAGCATAACCAATAACTTCACTAGTATTTATAGTTATATCAGAAGATGGTTTAATACTTCTTGGAAATTCTTCTATAGTTGATTCTTTAGCAGCTATATAAGCATTATTAACATCAACCCAGTCTTGACCTACAGGTAATTCTTTTTGTTTCTTAGGATCTAAACTTTTTATAGGAAACATGTTATCCATTCCTAAATGAGTGTTGTTATAGTATCTAGCATCACTATCCATATCTAAAGTGTAACTAGCCGGCATGTAATCCTTAAGTAGATAATTAAAATTATCATCCATTTCGATAGGTATAATAGCTACTTTATATTGTTTTCTTAGTTTTTCTAAGTCAATATCTTCGTTTTTAATATACTTTTTACCTAACTCAGTTACAACATAGTTAGTTGGTAACATATGCTCGTACCTAAGTTTTGCTCCAAAACTAGGGCCTACGTAGTAATACTCTACAGGAGCTGCAGCTTTTAGCATTGTTGTCATGCTGGCTTGAGCTAACGTATATAAATAAGAAGCTGTTTCAAGTTTACTAGTATTTTTACTTAAATAATCTAGCTTAGCATTCATAAATTTCCAAGCAGATAAAGCAGCTTCTTGTCTTTCATCATAATCTTCTTCAAACTTGCTTCTAGGTATTGCAACTTTACTTTTTACGCCGTTTTTTGATACAGTTTTAGTAGCTTCTTGAGCTGGGACTTTAGTAAGTATACCCCATTCTTTAGCACTTATAGTTTCTTTAAATATTTTAACGCTTTCTATTTCAAACTTTTTATTATCTTTATATATTATTTTTACGTTTTCAGGATCTATTTGATTAAAATCGTAATCAACATATTGTTTTTTGTTAGGATAAAATTGATTTCTACTTATAAAACTGTTAGCACCAGCAGTTGCTTGATGGTTAGGATCCCACTTCCATATATTTATTAAAGCTTGTTTTTTGTCTTTAGCTTTTTTATAATAGTTTTTATTAGCGTCAGAACCTATGTCTCTCATTCTTATCAAATGATCAGCATCTTTATTTAATTCAGCCCAGCTAAATTTTTCATCTAATTCAACACCAGAGTCTTGTAATACTTTCTTAAGGTTTATACTAGCTATTTCTTGCTCTATACCTGTGATTAAAAACTCAGCTTGATCTATGTTTTCAATTTTAGGTAAATTCTTTAACATTTTTTGAAGAGGTAGTCTTAGGTTTTTAGCTAACTCTTTTATTTTATTTAAACCTTCTCCACCTATAAAAGTTTGACCTGATACAGCTAAATCTTCTTCTTTTGCATATAAATGCCAAGTTAAAGCACTTATTAATTGTTTTTCAGTAGGTCTGTATTCACCCTCGATGTTGGGTTTAGCTAGCTCTTTGTATTTTTCTATAATTAAATTAGTTTTATTAGCAAAATTATTTATTTGTGGTATATTTAAATCAGCAGAAAATTTAACTATATCCATAGATCTTTGCTCACCAACTTCTCTAGTTAAAAAATCTTTAATGTTTTTAGCAGCATTTTTAAATACAAATTCTACAACTTTTTCTTTAGTTTCAGTGTCTGATCCTTCAAATAAATCTGATAGTGAATCTTCTTTTATGTTTAAACTAAATAAAGATACAGCAGCTAACTCTTTAGCTATATTAGTAACCATAGATTTTTGTCTAGCCCTAAGAGTTGTGTAACCACCTTCTGTAAAGAAACTAATAAAGTTATCTAAACCAGGCTCTGATATGTCAAATATAGCTTTTCTATAATTAGTTACTTTTCCTTCCTCAGTAACTTTCTTAATATCTTCTCTACCTATTTCTTTTAACTTAAACAGTTTGTTGTATTTCTTTTTAATAACATCAACAGGTATTGACTTTATTATATTTTTATAATTAACTCTTAAAGCTTGTTTATAAGTATCAGATATTATAACTTCTTTAGTTTTGCTGTCTTGAACTATGCTTTTTGGCCCGAATATAGATATTAAGTTTTTTGATATATCTTTTTCTATTATAGACTCTATTTCATTTATAGCTTGATCTATTGATAAATCTCCCTTTATAGCTAACTTATATAAACCAGTTAATATTTTAGAATTAATATCTTTTTTAACATTGTCGTTAAGTATATCTAATTCTACAAAAGATTTTTTATCTCTTAGTTTTTCTTCTACTTGTGGTTCACTTTCTTTTTCGGCTTGTTTTTCAGCAACTTGTCTAACACCTTCTTGCTCTAAACTAATATCTTGTATTTTCTTAGTTGTTCTTTCTATACCAGTTCCAGTTTTTAAACCTAAATAACCTCCTATATAACCAGGTAGATCTTTATTTTTTGTAGGATCAAAAGCTCTTATGTGATTCATTAAAGGCTCTATAGCTTCAGAAGTAGCTAATATAGGATCTTGTGCTCTTCTATTTATAGCTATAGCATACATGTCTATAGAATAGTCTTGCAACATTTTACCAAATACAGAATCTCCTCTTCTAGTATCTAAAAACTCATTCCACTCTTCCTTTGTTTTACCTTTAGCAAAATCTTGATATACTTTGTCTACATCTACATTTCTTTTATCTTGACGCTTTTTTCTTTCAGCTGGAGTTTCATCTACAACAAACCCTAAATTTGACGGTTTAATACTAGATTTAACATTCTTAGGTATTTCAGGCGCTTTAGAGATCCTCTTTTGAGTTTTCTTACTAATCTTACCTTGTCTAAAAGCAGAGTTGTTAGAAATCATATAATCAAAAGCTTTCTGTGGCGTATCTACTTTTAAATTTAAACCAAGCATAGCTTCTATTTTATCAGCTATACCTTCTTTTTTCTCTAGTTTAAATCTATCTTCTAAAGCGTATAAATGCTCTTGCAGAACCTTAGTATACTCATCTTTAAAAGCTTCACTTTTATCTTCCCACTTTTTACCTTTTTCTTTTGTAAATAATCGGTTTTCTAAACCTTCTATAATTATATCGCTAATAACTTTCAAAACTCCATTACCTTCTACATACTTGTAAACATTATCAGCGTATTGCTTTTTTAGTTCAGGAGTAGTGAATATTCTATCGTCTATAGCGTGGCTAACCTCATGAAGGATCATGGTTCCTTGTTGTATTTTTCCTTCTTTTAGCTTTTGTTTAGCAGAATCAGTTTCTTTTACAATGTATTTGTTACCTACTATAAAACCAAAATTATCTTGTTTTAAACCTTCTATTATTTGTTTTTTATGCTCATTAGTTACGTTATCATATTCTTCTTGTTGCAGTAAGTCATAAGCATCTTCTATATTTTTAACAAATTTTATTTCAAGATCACTAATTTTATCTACTATTTTTCTACCTTTAGACTCCACATCTATAGCTAGACTAATAGCTTTGCCTTGCTGATAAAGAAGATTTTCACCTTCTTTAGCATATTCTTTGTTTTTGCTTCTATTTGAAAGTGGTTTACCTGCTTTAGTTTTTAAATTTTCAACTCTTTCAACTATTACAGGATTTGATTTAGCTTTAATTATATTGTCTTCAACAACTTCAGATCTTATTTTTTCAATAACTTGAGCTAACTTTTCAGACCTGCTTTTAGTATTATAACCTTGGTTATTGTATCTTTCAAAGTGCTCAGCTATTTTCTTACCTCTCTCACCTAAAGCTTCATCAACTCTTTCGTACTTAACATCTTTTAGTATGTTTTCTTTTTCAGATTTTATAGATTTTAGTTTTTGATCAAAATCTTCAGCTTTATTTTTCTTACCTTCTTTTATTAAGTTATCTCTATAAATCTGTATTTTTTCATTTTTAGTTGTTTCAGAATCTGTTGGTTTAACACCAGCTTCAGCTAATATACTATTTTCTACAGAATTAAATGCTAATAATTTCTTTTGGTTTTCAGAACCTAAAGCTATCATTTCAACCTCTAAACCATTAGTAAGACTGCTTAAGTCTTTTAATTTTTGAGATATAGAAGCTGTTAATATTTCTCTTATTTCAGGGTCTTGTTCAGTTTTTATAGCTATGCTAAATCCTTCTATCTCTTTATTTATTTCATCAATATTTTCTTTTAGTTTTTTACCAGCAGTATTATTAGCCATTGCTGAATAAGCAACACCTGGGCCACTCATGGCTCCTGACATGACTATAGCCGCGACAGCAGTGTCATCCCATTGGCTAAAGTCCATATCTCTACCAAGTATCAAACCTTCACTAACTATTTGATCACCAAAAAATATACCTTCTTCTTCTAGTACTTCTGTTCCAACTCTTTTACCAAATTCTTTACCTGCATATCCAAACTGAGCCAACCTTGAACTGTATGCATAATCAGCTAGTGTTCTAGTTCCTTTTGAAAAGTCTTTAATGAATTTTAAAGAGTTAGGTGCTGTACCTAAAAAAGAAGTAAACGTACCTTCTATTATTCCAGTAGCTATAGATGCGCCAATTATCTGATCATCAGTTAAATCATTCATAGCTATAACTTTGTTAACTTCTAGCATTGAATTATTATACTTTTTGTCATCTATAAATCCTAGATCATAAGCATCTTGTATTTGTTTTCTTTGATTCTTAGCAGTTTCAACTAACTCCGTGCCTAGTTCTAACCTTCTGAATTTATCAGCACCAGAGGATACTCCAAATTGAGAACCTACAGCTATTTGAGTTGCTATTTTAGATAGACCTAAAGCGTTTCCAGCTCCAGCAGTTCCAATAGCCAATATCATATTAGGAGCTTGTTGAGCCCCTGTTCTTAATAAAAATCTTCCTCCTTGATCTTGTTCTAAAGCTTGATCGTAAGTTAAAGGTGTTTCAAACGTTTTTTCTTTAGCGTCTAGCTTTCTTTGCTGCTCAATAGCCCAATCAGAGTTCATCAATGTAGGAACCGCTAAAAGTAATTGAGCTGTAGCATCGTTAAAATCTTTTTTAATTATATCGCCTAAGCCATACTCTTTAAAAGCAACATTAAATAATTCAGCTTGTGATATTTTTTCTCCACGCTTTTTTTCTTCAAAAGTCTTAATACTAGCAAGTAATCTTTCAGCTTCTAATTCTAAATCTTTTTGGTTATTCTTTACATTTTCATTCAGCAGAGCTAAAGACGCATTAGCTTCTTTGAGTTTAATGCTTTCTTCTTTTGTTAACTTTCTTTTTGGAGGAACTATACTAGTATAAGTAAACTCGTCCATAAAAGTGTTTGCTACTAGCGTGGATTCAGATGGAGCTATTGAAAGCGCTTTGTCTAGTTGAGATTTAACATCTCTTTTAGCTAAAACATCTATTTGATTAGATATATTTTCCTTGTATTTTTTAATATTTTCTTTATACTGTTTTTCCTCTGCTTCACCAAAAGAATAAGAAAGTTTTAATAAATCTTGATTACCAGACTCTTTAGTTAATGTCTCGTATATAGTAGTCATTTTATTATCAAGCTTGTTTTTCTTAAAGCTGTTTAGTCCATCCTCGTAAATCTGCTCTATAAATCCTTTTTTGCTACTAGGATCAGACATTGATTTGTCTAGATTATAAAGTTTAACACCTATTTCTTGAGGCAGACCAGTTAAATCTTTTACTTTTTCTATATATTCTTCGTCAGTTAGTTTTTTTGGCACTTGTCTAGTGCTAAAGCCGTCGATGTCTCTAGAAGTTATAGTTTCCGTTGGTCTTCTAGAGTCAAAGTTATTTATATAGTTTTTTACTATTTCCGCTTCTTCTTTAGTAAACCCACTGTTTTTATTAGACAACACTTGAAAAATTCTTTCTCCAAACTCTTTACCTTCAGCAAACTCTCTATTTACTTCTATATTGTTTAATTTAGCTTTCTCTATTTCTGTTCTATCTTCTCTTAATTCTGCATAGTTAATTCTTGCTTTTACAGAATTGTCATTTATTATACTTATATCTTGATCATCTAGGTTTTTATTAAAATAAGCAGATAAATCATTTTGATTTTCATAAGAACCTACTAAATCCTTACCTTTATAAACTTGGTATATTGGAGTTCCTTTAAAACCTAAAACGGCACTTCCAGGTTTAAAAGACTCTTTAACACTGTAATTAGTGCCATCAAGAGCATCGTTCATAGAATAAACATTATCCATTAAGCCTACTCTTGAAGCTATATTTTTACTTAAATCTTCGTTAGATAAACTTTTAAATGAATTTTTTAATTGATCTATTTGTTTTGCTGACTTTATTTTTTCATCATAAGTAAAAGGCTGAAGGTCAATATAAACTTCTTCGCTTGTTTTTGGATCAACATACTTAATAGCGTTACCAGTGCCAGTGCCAGCCAAGTCAACAGGTATATAATTTTCTGACATTATACTTTGAAACTCTCTTTCAGTTGCTCCTACTAAACTTAAACTGTTTTCAAAAGATCTATCGCCATAGTCAATTTCAGACTTAGCTTTACTAATTTGATCTTCTAGTCTTTTTATGGACATAGCTAGATCATACTTTTCTTGACCAGGCTCAATAGTGTCTTTTTTAGACTTTAGCTCAGTTAACTGAACTTCTAAATCATTTATTTCTTCAACTGGACCTTTTTCTTTTTCTATTACTTCAATAATAGGATCATCTTCTAACACTTCTAAAATAGAATTATTTTCTGCAGTTTTAGATGTTGTATCGTCTTCTAATATTTCTAAAATATCGTTATTTTCAGTCAAATTTTCTGACATATTTAATTTTGTTTATATTTTTTATTATATAAATCAATTGAAGTAATAGCTTTATTACCGCTATTTGGATCAATAAAAACTACTCTTTCTTTACCATTAAAAATAACGACAGTGCCTACTTCTAGATCACTTATGTCAGCGTTAGTTCTAACAACAAGTGCTTCAGGCTTAGTATCTAAGTTTAACCCTAAGTTTCTACCTGCCTCAGTAGCAGCGCTAGACGTGGGGTCTGTTACAAAGCTTTGGTTAGATACAATTATTTTTTGAACACTTGGAGGTAGCTGCTTTACATTACCTAATAATAAGCTAAAATCTCCTGTTGGTATAGCTTTGTCTCCTCTGTTTATGTTTGTCTCATCTAAAAGTTGATAAAAATCTTTGTCAGCTATTTGATCAAAACTCGCCCATTCTTCTGTTGTAGATGGACTATCTACACCTTTTCCAGGAATCTCTATAAAAACCATACCAGCATCTTCATCATATTTTAATAAATCTTTCCCTGATAGTTTTCTAGAGGTGTTCATAACTTGTATATATTTTTTTACCTTGTCTACAGGTTCTTTAGCGTCTAATATATCTTGAACAGAGTTAACTTCTTTAGTAAATAATCCTTTATATTTAAGAGCAGATTGTAAAGCTTTGTCAGAATCGCTAAGACCGCCACCAGTTTGTAGCTTAGTTATTTCTTTTGTTTTAGCATTTTCTTGGCCAAATGTATCTATAGAATAGTTTATCCAAGCACCTCTTAGCCTAGCTATTTGATCTGGACTCCCCGTCCACTCTTCATCTTCTTTTTTTAAATTTAAATATTCATTACCACCTGGCATATTACTCATTATTTGCCAAGAATCTTCATTTAACTCACCTAGTATTCTGGTATCATTCCGCATGTCAGAAGTGATACCGTCATTAACCTGTCCGTAAAGTTTTCTTGTAGTTGTAGTAACTCTTTTACCATCTTCACTTAAGCTTTGCCACTGTGTTATAGTAGGTTCATATTTTTTAGCATATTCATTAAATATAGCTTTAAAGCTTTCGCTTGGATCTTCTGTGTAGTTTATTAAACCAGGACCACCTTTTGTAACACTATTATAATAATTAGAAAGATTTAAAGTGTATTTACCATATTTAGTATCTAGGTTAAGCATTACATTACCATCTTTCATTGTAGGAATAACATTATTACCATCATTGTTAACCATTTCTTTAACAAACTCCATTGCTTTTTTATCTGTAGAATTAGATATTGCAGATAAAGCGTTTGGTAAGTTTTCATTAAATTTATCAGCTTCTTGCTGTAATAAACCTAAACCATTAACATAAGTATTTAAACCTTTTTGTAAGTTAGCTGAACTTTTTAAAGCTTCTGTTTGGTCTCTACCTATAGAGTTGTATTGTATTCTATAATTATCATCTATAGCTTTCATAAACATGTCAGAAGTACTATCAGCAAAACTAAGTTTACTTTCTGACGCAGCTTTAGTTAAGCTGTCTTTAAAATCTATTTGTTGTTGTGTTATAGCGTTTTTGTTAGCTTCAATGTTAGCAGCTTGAGTGTCAAAGGCTGTTATAGCACCTTGAATGCTTTTAGAAAGCTGCATAGCACTTCTGTCTATCATATAAGGTGAAACATTAGTTCCTGGTCTTGAGTAAGTTCCCATAATTTATTGGTTTTGTAAATATTCTAATAAAGCAGCATTTTGTTTTTTAGAACCAGTATAGCTACTTGCGGTTCCTAGACCAGCCTGCTCGTATAAAGGCGCTCTATCTCTGTAATCTGTTGGGTAAGGTTTATTTATACCTTTATAATATTGATATAAATCAATTGCGCCTGGTACTCTAGGTCCTTTAACAGCAAACTGCATCATAGGATCAACTAACATACCTTGACCGCCCCCTCCAAGTCCAAAATCACCAGGAGTAACAGAAAAATCTCCTTGAGAAAAGTTCATAGTGCTTTCTCTAGGTCTTAATGGAAAATTGTCATTAACTCCATCACCGTCATAATCTATTCCAGTACCAGCTCCAGTAGTTTCTGGTATTTGAGGCGGAAGCATTCCACTACCTAATGTCTCTCCCATAGCGCCTAATCCAGCTACAGCAGCTTGTGTAGAGTATAGTTGTTGAGCTTTAAGTAAGTCAGCTTGCCCTTGCATCCTATCTAGCTCTTGAATCTCTCTTCTTTCTTGCATGCCTGTTCTCCAAGACTCTCCTTTTCCTTTAGCTATATCAACCTGTAGTTGACCTTGAGCTTGTAATTTTTGATTTTGAGTTTCTTGTTGTTGTATACTAGCTGAAACTCCTTGTTTAGATCTTAAAGCAGCTTGAGCTAAAGCAGTTGCTCCACCAGCTCCTGTTTCTCTTAGATTATCTAAAGTATTAGCTAGAGCAATATCTGTTTGCTCAGCTTGCATTTCAGCAGCCTTCGTAGCTACTTGCAAATTAGCGTAAGGATTAGATAAATTTTGAAATGGATTTATTATTTCTTGTCTTTGAAAGTTTTCTATAGCATCCATTTTTTCTTTATACTTAATGTTGGAATGTATGGCTTGGCCAGTAGCCCACGCTACTTGAGCACCCTGCACCGCTAGTTTTATACCTGTTCCTTCTTCAAAGTTATCTAAAAAACCACTCATAATTATAATTTTATCTTGATGATACTACAAATTCTGTTGAGACAGCAAACAACTCTTTAGTTCCACCTGGATCTGTAGTTGCATCTGTCGATACTTTTACTGTTGCTAAATAACCTTTAATACCTGTTGTAGCATCACCGAAGAATACTTCTCCTGGTCTAGCTGCGCTATTATTTATTAAGTTAGCAAAATATTTATTTTCTTTTCTATTAAAACCTGCTCTATAAGGCACTCCACCTTCGTTGTATAAGCCTTCATCATAACTTCTTATTAACTTGGCAGAGTCATTAAATTGTGTTTGAGCATTTGACTGCACGTCAAAACCTTCTGCATCTGATAAAAATGACTCAACCTGCCATCCGTTACTACCTTCGTAATTAACAGTTTTAAAATTCTTTATTATACTTGGATTAGCATTAAATATAAATTCTATACTTGATGCATAAGAAACTCCATAATATGTAGTTCTAGTTGAGTTAGGATCGTGATGACCATATATATCAGCATCATAAAAGCTATAGTATTTATTTTTTAAACTACCAGAAAACTTAGGCTCATAACTGTGGAAACTTGTCCAACCATTTAAATCATCTTCAAATGTTAAAGTACTATATATATCTTCACCATTTATATCTGTAGTTTTTTCTTGCATAGATACTACATAGTTTTTATCATGAACATCCCAACCGCCTACTACTCTATCTTTTGTATACTTATTAAAAGTTACTTCACCAGCTGCAGGAGTTCCTGGAGATCTATCTAAGTATATTATACTTTCATTAAAAACACCAACTACTAAAGCTACAATATCACCACCACTAGTTTGAGGTATGATAACTTGCATGCCTTTTTCTATTTTAGTAATATTTGACCCAGATACGTTTATTCTAGGTACAGTACCGCCTGTGCTAACATATGTACATGTAAATGATATAGTTTTAAATTCATCATTTATTTTAGCAAGCTCATCTCTAAAAAAAGATGACATACCATATTGAGATATTTCAGTTAAACCATCTCTTGATAA
>JAAHTH010003481.1_pt1 | contig 10735 bp, 20 predicted proteins | sample 6116091 | NCBI WGS metagenome assembly JAAHTH01 (sample SAMN13939990, study PRJNA603662) | sponge metagenome | isolation source: marine sponge | host: Mycale hentscheli | place: New Zealand | collected 2006
CCAAATAGTTTCCTGTAATATTAAAGCAAAGATCACCAGCATGGGAACCAGTATTGCCTCCGGGGCTAGTCCACTCACCAGTATTGTCAAAACTATCAAACGGTTCACTAATTTGTCCATATCCTATAGAGCAATATAACAATAAACTAATTACTAAACTCTTCATCCATTATTTTTTTTAATTGTGCACACCTCAAATAATATTCCGGTTGATCAATACTCACATAGTAATCAATAATATCCTGAATATCTTTTTTACTAGGACCATCAACTGGATCATAAGACATAAGAGTACTAATACCAAACTTATGCTTATCAGTCAACAAATCCTCAAAGCTTAGTTCTTTTGTCAATACAGCATATGAGTTCTCATACGCAATATCTAGCATTGCCTGCTCCATTAGTATCCTTTGCTCATCTGTAATACCACTGTGCTCTTCCTCTGGTTCTTCCATGTGTTACTTCTTTATACAGTAAGATACAAAATTTCTATCCCCCATCCAAGCTTCAACAAAATATACCCCCACCCCTTATTGAAAAATTGTATGTGTTGCATATGCGTTGGGTCCTATGATATTGCTCCCCTACTAATGTTTGGCACGGTGGTACCCCCGCTTGTGTCATTAATCAATTAATTAACTAAATTTTTACTTATGGCTGGAAAAGCTCAACCAAAGAAAGATGTACCATGTGTGTACTTCAACAAGATTGCAATCGGCAAAACTCAGGACGGCAGAGAAAAATGTGCCATCTACGTTTCATCTGAACCACTTAACAGTACTCCTGCTGTTGATTTAGGGATAGGTCTATCCTTCAAAACCAAATCAGCGGGTGGTGGAAACTCTGGTGTAGACCAAGGGATACATGTACCTAAAACGGAAGACGGCAAGCTCTACCACGAGTGGCCTGCGGCCAAACGTGCTGAGTTCCGTAAAGTGTTTGAGTCTCTCAAACAAGGACACAAGTTAAACAACTTGTTCCTTTCTACGGAATCTCCCGTTGAACAGGAAAAACCTGACGGTACCAAAGTAGCGTTGAAGAACTTCTACTGGTGCCTTTCTTGCTAAACGCAGGATAGGAGAGAACAGGGGGAAACCCCTGTTACAAACTTGTTCACTACGTCTCTATTATTACTCAGGTTAGTGAGGCTGTTTGCCCATAAGTCTTATAAATAGGTTACACTTGGTAATCAGACCTGATATTTGCATGGATTTGGGCAGAATTAATAGTTTTGCCCTTATTTTTAATAAAAAAACAAAGAATTTATTTATTTATGTGTGTGGTTTAATAAGTGAGACCACATCATACTTAATCATTACAACTTTTATAACAGTAAAATTTATAACCTAATAAAATATATATAGCTATGGCAAACGTAATCATTGAAACTTACAGACTAATTAATGACCCATCAAATCCTTATGGTGATAATATTGTTCATGATATTATAAGTATTATGTCCTCTGAGGATATTGTATGTACTTCTTGTAAATCCGGACTTATTATTAATGACGTAAAAGTCTTTGCTGATGATGAAGAAGTAGTCATTCATAAGAACGCTCAGATGATAGTTCAGTTTCCGTTATCTGTATGCAAATACATTAAGGAAGCATGAGAAAGTTAACATCGGATCAATTCATATACTTGTTCGTAATCATTACATTCATTCTAGGGGCAGCTGGTCTGTCCCTTAGTGGAGATAATCAATTACTACAATGTGTATTCGCTATTACTTTAATCGCTTCTATGCTTATAGCAACTTGGAAAGCAGAATAATAAAAAAAAAATAAAATGAAAATACATTTACATTCAAAGAATGGACTATACACCGTAGAAGATTATGGTAGAGAGTCTATAACATTAAGCACTAAACACTCATCGTTCATGGTACCTCATGATGATTTCAAATGTTTTGCAGGTGGTATTAACACACCATCTAAAGAAGATCGTCAGGCTTTTATTGGTATAGTTAAACCAGTAGAAGCTGCTGATGATGCATTTACAGATGCAAAAGCTCAGTTAATTAAAGAGATCGTTGCGCTAGGTACAGATAGATATGAAGATATATATCTACAAAGATTTGAAAAGTCTATGGAGTTGTTTGACTCTAAAGGTAAGTTTGGTCTTACTAACTGGAAAGAAGCATTTCATGAAGTGCAGGAGAAGTATGATAAGCAAGATGATCTTAATTATAAGAAGATAATGGGTATTGCTAGAAGAGTGTATAACACACAGATTGATCTATCTTCTTGGCAATGTGAGCATGGTATCAAGTTTATCATTCAAAATAATAGAAAAGATTATGATCCAATCGTTGAAACTGATGAATGGAGAATGTGCTTTGATCCGTTTGAGATACTGAATAACTTTCATTCAGCTCTTGATGAATTGTATAATACCTTTAGGCATTCTAATGATGGTACAGGTTGGTCTACTGCAAATGGTGGATGGATCAAAGTCATTGGAGATATAGTATATCTTTATGCTGAGTCAGGTGACTATGGTGTATACAAAGATAATATTGCTATTGACTGTGCTCATAGGATGTTTCCAGGTAAACAGGTTATATCTTGTGCAGGTAAGCAGTGGTCAGATATAAAACAATAAGCGTATGGTAGTTATAACGCGGGATTGATCACCCAAATCCTACCAACATAGACAAAGGAAGTTCCTATTAATTTAACAAGACAACTACTTCCCGTCTACAAAGAGATAAAGGGTGTTCCTATTAACAACAAGAAAGAAATTACACCTCATCTCATTTAAACCAATAGTCAGTTCCTATTAACAATTAAACAAAGTAGGAGGAGCAACAGATTTTTAATGACAAGTTAAGGCATACATTACTGACCGCCTTGTCAAGGTTTATCTGTTGTAACCTTCATTAACCGGTGAGGGGAGGGCATATGCTCTCCCTAAACCACAACACTCAACAATCGTGAAAGAAATTAAATTATTTAATAAAGTATTAGAAGGAGATTCACCATCTAATCATGTAAGCACAGTGCTATACAAAAAAGCATTTGTAGATTATCAATTAGTATTATCTCCTAAAGCAGACATAAGAAGAATAGAAAAGTATTTAAATACAATACCTTCTAAGTTTGTTACATTTCATAAAGACTTTCAAGCTGTTCGTCATACACCTAATGCTGTCTTATACATACAAAAGCTGGCGCATTATGCTAGCACATATGGTACAAACCATACAGGACAGGCTTACTTACCATCAGAAGGTTGGTGTAATGTTACATACAGTGGTGAGAAATTCATTGATGTTATTACTAAGGAAGAACTTAGAGTTAAGTTAGAGAAACTTATCTATGGTAACGTTGCATTATCTGCTGATGATATGAATGATGCTTTGGAATTAGTTGATGAGTTAGGTTTCCCTTTACATACAGGTATGTGTGCAAACAGGGAGATGGCTATTAGAATTGCATTGCGTAATAATGAAGCGCCTGTAACTAATGATGAAGCAATGCGTATGGTTAACTATATAGTTACTGGTAACTCAACTGTCATAAAGAATGATGAGGCTATTGCTTTGTATAAGTTAAACGTCAATCTCAACTTCTCAAAGGTTATGGCTGTGTTAAACAAGCTTGACATGGAGTACGTGGCTAAGATATTTAATAGATACAAGCCATTGTTTCTTGCTATGAAGAAGTCTGATGGTAGAATGATTGGTTATATAAACCGCTTGTCTAAACTATCTAAGATACATCACGCACCATTTGTTGCTCCTATTGAAACTATATTTCTTACACATAAGTTTATAGTTGATACTCATAAAGAGGCTGGTAGTACTGCATACTTTAATATTGTTGACAGAATTGCTAGAGGTGCAACTATATTTCAGTTAGAGAAGTACATACGTGCTACAAGAAAGCGTGCAAATAAAACAGTAGTCCATACTGTAGATGTATACAATATCAGAAATGGTAAGCAGTTTATTAAGTCAAATGATGAGCGTGTATATCAGATTGATGATATAGATTTGAATCATTTGTATCATAATGTAAGAAGAATTCTTATGAGTGAGCTTCATTATAGACTGGAGAATAAACTACCTTATGGTGTTAAAACTAATCTAAATCTTACTATACCAACTAGTTTAAAAGACTGTGTTGGTAGCGCACCTTACGGTACAAGTATTGACTTTGGAAAGTATGAGAACATACAGATAGGTATACATTGGACAGATGAGGAATGCGGTCAAGACTTAGACTTATCAATAGTTGGTGATGGATTCCAGGTATCTTGGAATACTAATCAGACTGCAGATGGTATAGTTCATACTGGTGACATGACATCTGCTACACCTGAAGCTACCGAAATGATATCACTTAATAAATCTATAGGTAGTGGTAGAATTATTGTTACACCTTATAGCTGTAAACCTAATGCTAAGTTTACATTTTTTATTGCAAAGAATGGTGACGTAGATACACAGGATCCTGTTTCTCATACTAATGAGATCATCAACACCAAAACAAAAGGAGAGATTCTCTTTATGTCTGAGATGAGATTGAATGGTGAGATAACATTAGGATACATATATGGGAATGAGTTTTACTTCTCAGGTAGAGAGACAAGTAAGAAACGTATACCATCTAAGTTTAACGTTGGATTGATGAAAGGTGAGATAGATCACATGAAAACATTCACAATGTTAGACCGTAATGATAAAGGGATGCTTGTTGATAGTGCTAAAGATATATTTGAGGCACTATTGTAATACTAATGAGCAGGATGTAACAGTCCTGCTCTTTTAATTATTCACTTTAAAAACTTTATTTTGACTAAAGAAGAAGCACTAGCAAAGACAAAAACAAAATTCACTAACCTCATGGATGGAAAAGTTATTCCAGAGTATAGTGTCGGTGAGATTATATCTTACTATGAATCATTGATCAAAACAAGTAAGGCTACCGTAAGAACTAGAGATAGTATTATGGCTAAGTTTCTTAATAATGAAATCAATGATGCAATTGATGATTCGTATGAATATTAAAACTTAAATTATTTATTAAAACTTAAACTATGTTATTAGCAATAAGTACACCAGAATCTTTTGTAAGATTCAAGAATGAAATTGGAATACAAGATGGAGATCGCTTCATTAGTTCCAAAAGTTTAGAGTCAGTATACATTACTGATCATGATGAATTAGAGTCACCTCTACTAGATGAGGTAAAGCATCTCCTATATGACAATGAATACTTTAGAGAAATTGCCATAAAGATGGAGTTAGTATATATAAGAAACATGGAGGGTATTACATATCTCCGTTACATTAAATCTTTTAATTAATTAAACATGAGTACATTAGAAAGAACACTTAAAGGAAGAGAAGTTATTGTTGCATTTGCAATAATAGGATTGATAACTATAGCTGCACTGTTTGCAAGTTGCGGAACTGGACACGTAAGCTGTGATGCTTATGGTCAAAGTAATATAGACAATGGGAATATACCAGGACAGGAAGTTAGCAAGTAAGATGGTTTCTATCTTAGTGGATCGTCAGTTAGAAACAGAAGACTATGATGAGAAGCTACGTATATGGAAAGAAACCAAGGAATGGGATCGTGTATATAGAAATCTAACGGTTCAATACTACATAATAATATTGCTACTCACAATGACAGGGATAGGTATGCTTATAGCTGCCTATTCCTACTTCAGTTCACTATGTCCTCTCTGTTAAATGGATTATCCAAATAACAGTTATCTAGGTTCATTATGCAGAAACAATAAGTTTTTCATGGCCAATACAGATAAGAATACGTTAACAATAACTAATCTTTACTTTGATGTATATTGTTCTAGTAGGTTTACTATACCTTCAAATAAAACAACATTAGAGATTCGCTATGATAAAATGTTTAATGATAAAGTAATGAACAAAATAAGAGATGTCAAATCTAAGGTTAATGGAAAAGTGAAACAGATGAACTTTAACTTTTTTTTCACTGTTAATAAAGATAAAAAGTATGAGGTTTCTATAAATTGGGCAGACTGGATATTTAATAATGTATCAATAAATATGTATCATGAGATTAAAGGTATTTATATACCAGGTCATATTGAAAATATAAATTGTTCCAAAGCATGTAAGAAAATATTAAATACCATTGTAAAAGCAATGATAAATGTAGAAGGTCTAGATTATACATATGATAAATCAAATATGATTATGAATATAAAAGATCAAAGGCTATATGACATTGTTGAGAATCTAAACATAACGTTTAGATTAAAGTGAGGAAAATGGCGTCTGAAATATGGCGCCATTTATTAAATTAAAAAGTATGAGTGGATATACAATTAGTAAAAAATCAATGGTCAAACTATTGAAAAATATCATCAAGGATGATTATGATGCAAATGCAATAGCGGGAGTTATAGCATCTAGCGATAGAGACTTTATAGAGCACTTATTTGAGATGATTCAAGGTTATTCAAGCAGTAACCCATATAAGCCATTTAAAATAGGTGATTTTGCAAAGATAGAAATACCAAGATGGAAAATAGGTTCTGAGTTTGAGCTTGATACAATGGAAGAACTAGGTATGATAAGTGACAATAAAATGTATGCTCGTATATCTAAAAAGAATCTTAATACAGAGGGTGAATTTAACCCATACAAAGAAGCTATTTGGGTTGAGTTATTAATTCATGATGGAGAAAACAAACCAAGTTATAGTAAAGCAACTATAAAAAAGTTGCATGAATTAGAAAGAGTTGGTAGAAGAACATTTAACGTACCTAAAGATGCCTAAGATAAGCAAAGAACTATTAGAAAATGACTGGAATGATTATTACAAATTTAAATCATTCTTTAAAAAAGCAAAGGATTCATTTGGTTATGACATGCAAAGTAAGTATAGATTTTCCAAAGAATTAATTACAATGAATGATCATAAAGCATATGATTTTATAAAAAAACATTATGTTGTTGATGTTAATCAAGAGTTAAAAAAAGAAAACAAGATGAGAGATTAAATAGAGTTAGCTATTATACTATACATTATTTAATATGTATAAATAATTTTACTTCTTAATACAGAGTATATTTATTAACTTTGGTTATACACTAAAGAGAATGATTATTCAACTTCCAAATGGTAGAGTTATTGAATGCTCAGTAGAAGCCTACTTAGAGCTAGATGATAATGCTATACAAGAGTTGAATGGTCTACCTGCAGGTTATACAAAAGACTGCGGTAATCCTTTTTATAATTCTTCTACAACAGCTGCTCAAGCAGCAATTCAAGACATGGAAGAAGATTTTGAACCAGATCTAGATGAAATAGATCCATATACAAAGATGGAAGACAAGGACTTCCAATCAAAAGATGATGAGTAAAATCATCAAACAAATCAATTAATTTTTTAAATATTTTATTATGAGTGACAAAACAGTCCGAGTGATTGCTGATGAAAACGGCAATGTAATCCGCCAATCTAAGAACCCAGATTTTGGCTATGTAGTAGTTAAACAAGAAAGAATTGTTCACAAACGTGGTTGGATTAATAGTAGAGAACGTACTGCACTAATCAAAGGTACAATTGATCTACTGAAGAAACAAAAGTATAGAAAGAATGGTCTTATTGAAGGTAACATTGTTACTTATGAGACAACAGAGCCATTGGATAGAAGAAATCCAGAATATGGTTTAAAGTATGCAGGTGATACAGGCATTGTATGCTGTACTGCAGACGGTGAAGCAATTTATCGTGAAACTTATTATGATATCACAGGTCAAGATTCAGATACATTAGTTGCACATGCTAATGGTGCTGAAATTAGCGCTGCTAATAGATCAACAATGCAAACCAATGAAGCAGTTGAAGAAACTACAAATAAGTTTGCTGATATGAATGAAGATGAAACTCCTGAGTTAACAGATGATCTGATGGAGCAAGGTGAAAAAGTAGCACTTGCTCAAGATGAAGATTCTGATAATGAGGAGGAGATAGAAGAAGAGGAAATAGAAGAAGAGGAAGAGGAATTTGAATTATAGGTCTGAGTAAACCTTTTAAAAATTACTCATTGTTTATTTTATAGGTTAGAAAGGGAGGGTGTAACAACTCTCCCTTTTTTATATTAATCACTTTAACAAAAATCATTATGTTGCTAACACAAGAACAGTACAACAAATTAGTACAACAAAAACAAATTAATTTAATACAAAAAAGAGAAAGCAGATATACTTATTTAGGTATATTAGGTGAGTATCAAATAGTATCAAACAATAATCTATATCAAAAATTAGATTATACAAAACTAAATCCAGCTCAACACTTTGCTTTTAAGCGTGTTTTACACGGTCTTAATATGTACAGCAAGGAAGAAGTAAGTAAGATGCACTGGGATAAGAAGAGACGTATCATAAAGGTATGGAAAAGAGGTCAACAAGTTCTTAATGAATGGAAACAATCTATTTCAAATAAGAAAGTAAATGCATATCTTAATCAATACTTTGGTCAGTCTGAATTAATAAAAGAAATTATTTCAGTACCAGATACTGATTATCTACATGATCACAGTAATAAGATATCATTAAAGCACCTTGGTATAAACTATGAAGATGTAATTCTTAAATTTATGTCAGTAGGTTTATTGCCTAAAAACTTTTTAAGTTTAAAATGAAAAAGGTTTCGGATAAACAAGCACGTTTGAATACGGAGTATAGCAAAATAAGAAGAGACTTCTTAGCTGATAAGGAGATCTGCCATGCTAAACTACATTGTTGTACTCTAAAAACAACAGACGTGCATCACATGAGAGGCCGTGGAAAGTATCTTCTTGATACAAGTACATGGCTACCCGTGTGTAGAAAATGTCATATGTGGATTGAGACACATCCGGAAGAAGCAAAAGAATTAGGATTTAGTATTTCAAGAAATGAATAGAGAAATAATACAAAAAGAAGCATTAGATATAACAGACAAGCATAAACGCTGTGGCTTAGGTATATCTATGGGTGTTGGTAAAACTAGAATAGCATTACAACATCTTATAAAGAATTATCATCCTGTGTGTAGGTATTTAGTTGTAGTACCAAAAAACGCTGTAATAGATTCATGGAATGATGAAATGGAAAAGATGATAGATCAGTTTGAAGATTTATCAGATGAACATTATGAAATAGATTTAGAAGTTATTAAACAACAAATAGAATTTGTTAACTATAGATCTATAAACAAACTTGATCCAACTCATTACAACGTAGTTTATTTAGATGAGTGTCATAACTTACTGTACTCACATGAAGAGTTTCTTAAAAATTATAATGGAAAGATTCTAGGTTTAACCGGTACACCACCTGTTAATAAAGGGTCAGAAAAATATAATATGGTACAGAAGTATTGCCCTACAGTATATAAATTTACTGTAGACCAAGCTACTGATAGCAAAATACTTAATGACTATACTATATATATTCATCAACTTCAGTTATCCACAGCTAACACAGTTAAAAAGAAAAAGAAAGATGGTGGCCATTGGTTTACATCTGAGGTAAAAGATTATAGCTGGTGTAATACTAAGTTTAATGATGCTGTTAATATGAAGCAAAGGCAATGGGCAGCCATTATGCGTATGAGGAGTCTTATGGAATATAGAACCAAAGAGTATTACTTAAAGAGTATTCTTTCTAACATGAGTGATAAGACAATAGTATTTGCTAATACACAGGAACAGGCAGATAGAGTATGTACACATAGTTACCACAGTGGCAATAGTCAGTCTGACCATAACCTTGAGCTATTTAATGATGGAAGAATTAGCAAGATGTCTTGCGTACTTCAATTAAGTGAAGGTATATCTATATCAAATCTAAAACAAGGTATCATCATGCATGCGTATGGCAATGAACGTAAGACTGCACAAAGAATAGGTAGACTATTAAGACTGTCACCTGATCAGAAAGCAACATGTCATATACTATGCTATAAGAATACTATAGATGAGAAATGGATTAGTAATGCATTGAAATCATTTGACAAATCTAAAATAAAATATTTTAACCCCTTAGAATAATATGGATACAAAAGATCTACCTGATATAGACAGTTTAATACAAGAATTAAATTCTAATAAATTAATTCTTTATAATGATGATGTAAATACATTTGATCATGTAGCAAGATGCTTAATGGTATATTGTGGTCATACATCAATTCAATCAGAGCAGTGTGTAATAACTGCTCACAATAATGGTAAGTGTTCAATAAAGAAAGGTCAGTTTGATGAGTTAGTAGAACTACATAAGATCTTATCTAAAAAACAATTAACAGTAGAAATACAATGAGAGTAGTATGTATAGATGACAAGAAGTTACCACCAGGCGCTGAGATTGTCAAAGGTAAAGAGTATACCGTAGATTCAGAGTTCATAAATAACTTTGATCAAAAGGTTTTCATTATAGCGCAAATCAACAATGAGGGTAGAACTAAGATGGGTTTACCATGGAAAGGTTACAATGCCAAAAGATTTGCAGAAGTAGAATCATTAACAGAAGCTAAGTATGAACATGTGTATGCAGAGGTTTAACACCCTCTGTTCACTATGTCCTATCTTCTCTTCTTAACAACATAAATATGGCAAATATAGCAGACTGGATTAAATTCTGGGACAAATTTGACAAAGACCGGTATATAGCATACCTTATAGCAAAACAAAACAAAGATGAGTGATAGAGTAGCAGATATAATAGTAAAAGTA
>JAAHTH010003484.1_pt1 | contig 10733 bp, 13 predicted proteins | sample 6116091 | NCBI WGS metagenome assembly JAAHTH01 (sample SAMN13939990, study PRJNA603662) | sponge metagenome | isolation source: marine sponge | host: Mycale hentscheli | place: New Zealand | collected 2006
CTTCTACAACTTTGCCACCAGATACCAGAGTAGAGTTCAGAATTAAGGTAGCAGAAACCAGAGATGAACTGGCTGACCCAGCACTCGCTGTCTTTGGTCCTTGGGTAAGTTCGGCTGATGGACAAAACGAATTGCCAGCAGACCTAAATGCTCTGCCTCCTCATCGCTTTGCAGAAATAGAAATCTTTTTAGTCTCTACTGACCGAGAAGCCACGCCAATCCTGCGAGGAGTTGACCTACGCTTCCAGTGCCAAATAGAAGAATAAGTGATATGGTTTTTTTTAGAATACCCCATAATAAGCGGACTTGTTTATTCTGTTGTTTTGGGTCTTCCTTCTGGACTAGCAATTGTGTGGAGCTTGAGAGAGTTTGAAAACCCAGCAGAAAAAGATAAAAACCTATGGGATGAGGACTGGGACCTATGAGAGCCGGTGATCTGATTAGATTCAAATATACCTGGTCTGATCACAGCGGGTGGAAGATAGGACTGCTGAAAGAGTATCATACTTGGGAAAAGATAGCAACTATTATTTATGAAGGCGGAGAAGTCCGAGTAGCGGCTGGTTTGACACAATTACACAAACAGGCGAAAAGAAGTTAAGAATACTATTTATTCATAGTCCTTTGGAGGGTCTAGTTCATGAAAATTAATAAACGCATTTTATCAGAGGCTGTACGCCGAGTAAGAAAAGTAATTGAAGAACAGGAAGAGACCCCTGCTGAAGCTGGATCCGAAGGAGCCGCTCAGGCTGCCTCTCAAGCACCTGAACAAGAGCAACAAAAAAAATCTATTCCGTGGAATCTTAACATTGCTCAAGCGCCGGGCAACCTAGGCGAACTGCTTTTTTCTGGACAAGACGGACCACATGTTCAAATGTTTATGGACTTTTTTCAATCAGGCGCTCAAGAAGCCGCAGAAAAAGGCGAAGGGTTTGATGCTCTTCAATTTGTAAAAGGAAAAGGGCTTAAGACTGACCCTAAGGGCGAAGTCGGCGACCCCAGCAGGGCACAGTTTGCCAAGGAGTTATCGCAAGTCGCAGCCAATCAGTTCGGTGATGCTGCTACTCTTCAAAAACGAGTGCAAGAAGTGGGAGCCGCTCTTCCTAAAACGGGAATGCAGAAGTCTGAGATGCCGGCTCTTGAGGCAGGTGACGTGGAAGCGGTAGCTGACTACCTTGACGACAGCGATAATACAGCCATTGAACTTACTCCCAAATATACGGTCAAAGGCCAAGAGTTTAACTCCTGGGAGGAACTCAAAGCTGCTCTTGGCGGAGATGAGGGAGTAAAGGATGCGGCTAATCGCAAAGATGAAGCAGTTATTAATCGCTGGATGAAAATAGCCAATCTCAACGAAGCCAATCCTGCTATGTATCCCAAGCCAGGGGAACTGAAAAAAGGATCAAAACTATCAAAAGCATATTTGTCAGCCGGCACAGCCCCGGTGGATGGAAAGAAAGGCGACGATCAGGCAGCCGTGGATCCTAATGGAACAGTTGCTGTTAGCGACATGAAACCAACCCAACAAAATGTTCAAGTTGCGAAGTCTTTGATGTTTGCTCTCAGCGGCGGCGTTCCGAAATTTGGTGGCTATGTCTTCGGCGACAAAGATGGAAAGTTCAAAATTCTTGACGGACACCACAGATGGTCTGGAACTTATCTTGCTAATCCAGCTACTACCATGACAAAGGTCTATAAGATGACACCCCCCCGAGGTATGGACGGCGATGACTTTTTGAAGGCTGTTACTGCAATGGGTAACGCTATTGGAAGAAAGCAGAAATCTGACTAATACTTCTTTTATAGACTATTTACAGTCGTAAAAGGAGGTGTTTTAGATATGCACGAAAAACTAGATAAATGGCTCGGCAAGTGGGCATCACGAAAACTAATAGTATGGGGAACTTCCACCGCTTTTTTGGCGGCTGGTTCAGTAACAAGCAGCGACTGGGTTGCTGTGTCTCTCGCATACATTGGACTACAAGGAGCAGCCGACATCGCTGCTAGGTGGAAACACGGAAAATGAAATGGTTGTGGTACAAGGTGAAGTCCGGCTGGTGGAAGTTTGTACTGGGGTTTGTCGTTGTGGCAAGTCTGCTTATTTACTTTTATCGCCTATTGAGACCAGCGGATGATAAAGTACAATATTTGGAAGCAATAAAAATAGAAGCCACAGCAGCCTTAAAGGAAAATGAGTTGCGTGGTAGACTACAAAAAGATAAGATTGGTGCAGTCAAACAAGTTTTTGAAAGCCGTCTTAAGGATACGAAGAAAATAGACGACCGAGAAGAACGATTAAAAGCATTGATCAGACTTCACAAGGAATTGGACATTTAAGGAGATAAAAAAATGGTAGACATTCCTACACTAGATATTGAGGATTACGATCCCGATTTAAACGAAGAGCAAGAGACTATTGAAGATAAGTCGGGTGGTGCTCTAACTTATGCTATTGTCGGTGCTGGACAAGGCGGCGGACGTATGGCTAAGGCTTTTTACGATATGGGTTACACTAAGACGGTTGCTGTCAATACTGCCCGTTCAGATCTTAATGGACTGGATATTCCAGAGGAACAAAAGTTTTTAGTTGACGAACATGGCGAACAGGGTGCCGGCAAAGATCAAGAAAAAGCCCAAGCTGCCATTGAGCGCAAGGAGCAAGAAGTATTTAATAAGTTCCGTGAAGTGTTTGGCACTAATGTAGATCGTATTTTGATCTGCCTTGGCGTATCCGGAGGTTCCGGCGGCGGAACCGTTAACACTCTTATTAAGGTTGCCAAGAAGTATTTTACTTATATTGGGGTTGAAGATGTCGATGAACGTGTCGGCGTAGTGGCATCTCTGCCTACTGCTGGCGAATCGGCAAGCCCGACAGTAGCCAAGAACGCCCACGCTCGAATGACCCAGCTTTGTACCCTCGCAGAAAAGGGAAAGATTGCTCCCCTTATTATGGTGGACAATGAAAAGATTAAAAAGCTTTACCCCAAGCTCACGGTCAAGAAGTTCTGGACAACCATCAACAACACCGTCGCTGGTTTGTTCCATGTGTTTAACGTCCTCGCAAATAAGGACTCAGAATACACAACCTTTGACGCCACAGACTACGATAGTATCATGCGCCAGCCCGGTTGTATGATTATGGGTGTTACCAGTGTCAAAAACCTTGAGAACGAAACTGCTGTTTCAAGTGCTCTTAAGAAGAACCTAGAGAAGACACTTCTCGCTGAAGGTTTTGATTTGACATCTGCAACTGGCGCTGCTTGTATCGTTGTCGGAAGCGAAGAAATTTTTGAAGAGACTGCTGGCTTGATGGACAACATTGAGTTCGGTTTCGATACTTTGGCTGCCTTGACTGGTGGTGCAATGGTTCATCGTGGAATTTATGAGGACGACAAAAAGGACAAGCTTGTAACTTATACCTTGGTCAGCGGACTTAAACGCCCGGCTAAGCGTATCGAGGGGCTGAAGAAGTTCCTAAAGTAGTATGAAAAAAGTAGTTACTTTCCTTCTGTTCTTCTCGTTTAACACCGCTGCGGCGGAGGTCACAAAGTTTGAACCTCGCCCAGCGGCTGTTGAACAAGAGAGTAGTACCTATGTAGGAATTTTATTGAGCGAAGAAGACTTTCGAAAGATGCTTCAACAAAAAATTGATTTCAATGCTAAATTAGCAGAATGTTCAATAGACAGACAGGTTTGTAGCAAAACAGAGAAAATATATAAATCCTCAATTGATAAACTAGATAACCAATTAAAACAAGGCAACTCATGGTTTGACAGAAATCGTGGAACTATCGGTCTTCTCACAGGTTTAGTAATTGGGACAGGTGTCTCTATTGGTATTGTCCATGCGGTGTACCAAAAATGAGTAAAAAGGATCCAAATTATATTGCTGCGGTAGAAAAAGCTATAGCAGAAAAATATGGAAAAAATACAGTTCAAGATTTTCGAGGTGAGTGGAGCGAGGAAAAAGAACAAGAGTATCTTCGACAGATCAAGACGTCGAAAACTAAAACTAAAAGACAAAAGAAAATAAACAAAGTTTCACGAACATGTCCAGTTTGTAAAACATATTCGTTTTCCTCTAGAGATGACCTATATATGAATAGGTTTCAATGCTGTTATGATTGTCATGTTAAATATATGCCTAATCAGTACTATGAAAAAAAGTGGTTAGATGGTTGGCGACCAGACAATATCTCAGCACAGGATAACCCCCAAAGGAGAAAATAAATGGCTAACGTTGTTGATATCATAAGAGGCTTAAATCAAGCTGCTGCTAACGGTTATGATGCATATAACCCAGACGTAGAGATTGGACTTAAGCGGGAAGAGGGGCACCCTATTCTGGACAGCCGAGTAATTGATGGCTTCAGAGTTCGATTTGCGGCAAACAAAATGATTGTAACTTATCAGAGTGAGATGCGACTTGAGGAACTACATCCTCGTAATAAATTTGAAAATGAGATCGACCAAAAATTTGCAGACATAACCAAGTTTTTGAAAAAAGAATACCGTAAAGTAATGAAAGAAAGTGTCACTCTCAAGAAAGAAGGAGAGGCGGACATTTTGGTTCAAACTACATCCCGAGTCCACAGTTGGGTACAGGCTACCCAACAGTATGATCTGGGGGCAGCGGATGATGTAGTTTCTGTGCGAAAGATTTCAGACAGGTCTATCGATAAAAGTTTTGAAAAACAATTTAAAGACTTTTTAGAGCAATCAACAGACAAGAAACCTTCTAACGACAAATCGTCTAAAAATCCTGATACACCGGAGGCTTAATGCCTGCCTCGAAAAAAGAGATGATGGCCACCATTGTAAAGTGTGGCAAGGATCCAGTTTTTTTCTGCAACAATTACGCTAAGATTTCTCACCCGATGAGAGGTCTTATTCCTTTTGAGATGTATAAGTTCCAGGAAGAAACTCTCAGCGATTTTAAAGAAAATAGATTTAGTGTAATCTTGAAAGCTCGCCAGTTGGGTATTTCAACCACAGTGGCGGCTTATGTTTGTTGGATGATGCTTTTTCATCGAGATAAGAATGTTTTGGTAGTTGCAACCAAACTAGCTACCGCAACAAATTTAGTAAAAAAGATTAAAGCCATACATAGAAATTTGCCTGAATGGCTAAAGATTGCAGAAATATCAATTGACAATAGGCAATCGTTTGAACTTTCTAATGGATCTCAGGTTAAAGCCTCCTCAACCTCGGGTGACGCCGGTCGCTCTGAGGCTCTATCACTACTAGTGGTTGACGAAGCTGCGTTCGTTGATGGGATGGAAGAACTGTGGGCTGGTTTATACCCTACTCTATCAACGGGTGGGCGCTGTATTGCACTCTCCACTCCAAACGGAGTGGGCAACTGGTTTCATAAAACCTACACAGAGGCAGAAGAAGAGAAAAACGATTTTTACACAATAAAGCTGCCTTGGGATGTTCACCCCGAGCGAAACCAGGAGTGGTTTGAAAAAGAGACTAGAAACATGTCTCGGAGAGAAATAGCTCAGGAACTTGAATGTAACTTCAACGCTTCAGGTGAAACTGTTGTCCATGGTGACGATATTAAATTAATTACAGATAACACCGTAGATCCGAATCATCGAACTGGATTTGACCGCAATTATTGGATATGGGAAGAACCTATAGAAAATAGGGATTATCTGTTAGTAGCGGACGTCGCCCGAGGTGATGGGTCTGATTTTAGCGTAGTCCAGGTATTAGATGTTCAGGAGATGCGCCAGGTCGCAGAATATCAGGGAAAGATTACACCTGATATGTTTGCCCCTTTACTTTCCTCTATTGGATCCGAATATAATAATGGACTCTTGGTTATAGAGAATAACTCTTTGGGTATTGGAGTTATATCAAGGCTGCAAGAACTATCCTATCCTAATTTGTATTATAGTGTTAGATCAACACATGAATATGTGGATGAATTGACAGCTAATGCAATTGGTGGAGTTCCTGGTTTTACCATGTCTATGAAGACAAGACCACTTGTTATCGCCAAATTTGAAGAATTCGTAAGAAATAAACTAATTACTATTAACTCAAAGCGATTGGCTCACGAAATTAAAACCTTTGTGTGGCACAATGGACGTCCACAGGCGATGAGAAGTTACAATGATGATTTAGTTATTGCGACGAGTATTGCTTGCTGGGTGAGAGATACGGCTTTAACAGTGAACAAAAAAGAGGTAGAATATAGAAAGGCAATGTTAGGTGGGATATCATCCAGTAAAACAATCTTGGATACAAAGATTGAAGGACAGGCTGGACACAAAAGATCGCATCAAACTTATACCGGGACTGACGGAAAAATTCATGATCTATCTTGGATCATAAAAGGATAATAACAGATGGCAGACAATAATTCAAATAACAATAATCCACGGAACAATAGTTCTACTTTATTTCGTCGATTAACACGCTTGTTCAGCGGGCCTATTGTATCATATGACACACCTGGCGTCGTTCGAGGATCTCGCCGAGACGTTACTAAATATACTTTTACAACTAACACTGGTAAAGAGTTTAAGAAGAAAGAATATTATAATCCGTTTGGAGATTTGAGCAATAAAGTTCTTTACCAGCGGAATAAACAAGTTCGCTATACTGACTTTGATCAAATGGAGTACATGCCAGAGATTGCATCTGCTTTGGATATTTATGCTGATGAGATCACTACTTCAACAATTTTTAACCCCATGGTTCAGGTCGATTGTCACAATCGAGAGATCAAAGAGATTATACAAGTCTTCCTTTATAGTGTTTTGAATATAGAGGCAAACTTGTTCGGCTGGTCACGCAGTATGTGCAAGTATGGTGATTATTACTTATATCTGGACATTGATGACAAGCTAGGAATTACTAATGCAATCCCCCTACCAGTGCGAGATGTTGAGCGCATAGAGGGAACTGACCCGACTAATCCTAATTATATTCAATATTTTTGGCAAGGCGCTGAAGGTAACGAAGGAGTTACCTTTGAAAATTGGCAAGTCTCTCATTTTAGGCTATTGGGAAATGATAAGTATGTCCCATACGGAACTTCAGTATTAGAGCCTGCCAGAAGGATCTGGAGACAGTTGGTTCTTCTTGAGGATGCAATGATGGCATACAGGGTCGTTAGATCACCCGAGAGGAGAGTGTTCTATATAGACGTTGGCAACATCCCCGCAGAAGATGTAGAGCAGTACATGGAACAGGTAAAAACTCAAATGAAGCGAAATCAAATTGTCGATCAAGACACTGGTCGAGTTGACTTACGTTACAATGCCATGAGCGTTGATGAGGATTATTACATTCCGGTGAGGGGGTCCACCAATAATACGAGGATTGATACGCTTGCGGGTGGTCAGTTCACCGGAGATATTGATGATGTGAACTATTTGCGGGATAAGCTGTTTTCTGCCCTTAAAGTGCCCAAGGCTTATCTTGCCCAGACAGATGCGATTGAGGATAAGACCACATTAGCGCAGAAAGATATCCGGTTTGCTCGGACGATTCAGAGAAACCAAAGAGTTATCATTGCTGAGTTAGAAAAAATGTGTATTATTCATCTGTTTACGCTTGGCTACAGGGAGAACGACCTACTTTCTTTTAAATTAGCTCTCAATAACCCTTCAAAAATAGCAGAACTACAAGAGCTTGAGCATTTACGTACCAAATTTGATATTGCCGCTGCGGCAACGCAAGGCTATTTTTCGAAACATTGGGTCTATCAAAATGTATTTAAACTTTCCGCAGAAGAAGTGGAGAGAATTCAAGTAGAACAATATGGCGATTCAAAACTAACTGCTGAACTGGAAGCTACTGGTGCTGCAATTGCAGAAGACAATGCTGCCGCCGCTACACCGCCCGCCGATGCCGGGGCGGATCTAGATGTAGCTCCACCCGCAGAGGACGACACCGCCCCAGAAGCTGATGTTGAAGAAGGACCTTTATTGGCAGAACCAGAACCCGCCCAGCGGAATGATTATACCCCGGTTACCAATAAGCGTTGGAATGCTGGCGCTCGAAAGCGTAGTTATTTGTCATCTGCTGGAAATAATTTAGCCTCATCGTCTGAGAGAAATATATTTAAAGGGTGGAGTGGACAAATGAAACCACTAGCTAATGGTGTAGTCGGGGAAGATTTTCAACATGACGAAAGTAAGATCTTTCAAATTGAACACGATATTAAAAGGCTAATAGAACAACTGGAAACTAAAAATGAAAACAAAGCACAATAAAAAAAGAAACACAGCTTTTTTGTTTGAGAGTTTGGTCAGGGAACTTACAAAGTCAATTGTATTCTCAGATCAAACAAAGACACAGAAGATAAAAAAGGTGATAAAAGAATATTTTAGTAAGAATTCAGCACTAGCTAGGGAGCTTGATTGTTTTAAAGCTCTTTCGGACACTCGTGAATTAGATACTTATACTGCTGAAAAATTAATCTTTCAAGCCAAAAAAGAGCATGAAAGCATAGATCAACAACAGGTCTTTACTGAGCAATCGCAGCTTATAAAAAGTATTAATACAGAGTTATCAAGCGATGTCTATGGTAATTTTATTCCAAATTATCGATCCTATGCTACTATCGCCCAGGTCTTTAGTAAGAAAACACCAATTAAAAGTAAAGTCCTGATGGAAAGACAAATACTGAAAAGTATGACTTCCTCTGTTGAATCCAAAGAAGAGTTAAAGACAATTGACACCTTGGTGCTCAAAACTTTTACGACCAGTTTTAACGAAAAGTATGATAATCTTTTGCCGGAGCAGAAGAACTTGTTAAATAGATTTATGACGCTGAACGAGAGTAGTAGACCAGATTTTTCTATCTACTTACTCGAAGAGTTAAAAAGGTTAGAACAATGTGTGACAGAATCCTTAGAAACGAGTGATGTTAAAAATGATGAACTTATGCAGGAAGCAACTGTAAAAGTTCTAGAGAAACTGCGAGATATTACCATATCTTCTATATCTGAAAAGTCCTTGATGACAGTGCTAAAAATACAGAATTTAGTAAGAGAATATAACAATGACGATTAAGATTAAATTGGGAACTCCTGAAGGTAAAAACTTGCCTCCACAGGCTCAGGTAAGATTAGAAATAAGAAAGTCTGTTGATGGAAATTTATTGATCAATGATCACGAGTACATTGATATTGTTGTGGTACCTGAGAGTAGAAAGATCATCACAATGCCAAAGCCGTTTGTAGACAAGGATACCTATGAATATCAAAAGTCTTTGATGTACTCGCTCTTTAAAGGAGGTTTGTTGGGACCAGAAGCTGCACAAGGAGGTTCTCGGTTTGGTGTAATGGAGGCTGTTTTTCCTGCTAGTGATTCGGTAAATCCTATTCAAGCACTCCTGCTTCAAATAGAGAAATATATTAGAGAGAGTGCGGCGCAAGACCTCAAAGCAAGAGAGTATGACGAGAACATAGAAGATAACTTTACCGATCCTCCGGCAGATGAGACAACTAAATGGGGAGAGATACCACCATATCAAGATAACCCAGAAGCTCAACAGACCAATCCTAACTATACGTTTGCAGGCTATGGGTACCTCTATTAATAGTTTAATATATTTTATTCTTTGTGGATATGGAATGACTCAAGTGTTGGTCTATTCTCGGCTTCTTGATTCTATACGACCAAAATACTATTTTTTTAGCTGTCCAATGTGTGTTGGCTTTTGGGTCGGTGTTTTTCTTCTGTTCCTAAACCCATTTACAGAACTATTTATGTTTGATATTTCTGTCGCAAACACTCTTTTGTTGGGCTCTTTGTGTTCGGGGACATCTTATGCATTATGTATGCTAATCTCAGACGGAGGATTTCAACATGAATACCGAGTTAAGAGCGGTGTGGACACAAAAATGGATGCTAAGACCAGTAACCAATTGTTGCAGGGGTAGTAGTACCGTGCGGGTAACGCCCGCATTTTAAGGAGATAGAAATGAATAAGAAGTATGTCTTACAAGAATTTATGAACCTAGATTATAGTGATGATCTTCTTACAGAAGAAGAGCGTGAGGGTAATCGCCAAGGTAATCATCTTATAGTGGCGGGCAAGATCCAAGCCGCCGGCAAGAAGAACGGCAATGGGCGGATATACCCCAGACCTATTCTTGAGCGAGAAATGAAAAACTACGAAAAACTTGTTCGTGAGGGTCGGGCTATTGGCGAGTTAGACCATCCAGATAGCTCCGTGGTAGAGTTGAAAAATGCTAGCCATGTTATGACAGATGTCTGGTGGAAGGGCGATGACGTTATGGGTAAAATGAAAATTCTTAACACACCTGCCGGACAAATTGCCCGACAATTAGTTGAAGGCGGCGTTCAGTTGGGCATCTCTAGTAGAGGGCTAGGATCCACTCGTCAAGAAGGGGGCACAACCATGGTTGAGGACGATTTCCAACTCTTGTGTTTTGATCTAGTGTCGGAGCCAAGCACTACTGGTGCTTTCTTGGTAGCGGAAGGTCAAGAAATACGGACAAACCTCACCAAGGCTGACAGAATAAATCGAGCCCTCAACGATATTCTGGGAGATAACTGATGGCTGGCGCAGGCTATGGATCTCAAGACGATGATGGTTCGTGGGGCTTTAAAGCTACTGCTGACGGCAAAATTCTTTTAGGCAACACGTCGGATGATACAGTTCAGGTCACCGGATCTCTGATTGTCAATGGCGGCGCAGTCTTCAATGAAGGTTCCGCAGATAAAGATTTCCGAGTAGAGAG
>JAAHTH010003486.1_pt1 | contig 10724 bp, 11 predicted proteins | sample 6116091 | NCBI WGS metagenome assembly JAAHTH01 (sample SAMN13939990, study PRJNA603662) | sponge metagenome | isolation source: marine sponge | host: Mycale hentscheli | place: New Zealand | collected 2006
CCGCATCAGCGATTCTTGTGCTGATGTCTGGCGTCAGTCCAACGCCGTGTTCCGGGATGGGTTGATCATTTTGGTCCCTGAAAATCCAGCCTTTGTAACCGGTGATAGGGTGTCCTCGGTAGTCGCTTTGCGGTGTCCACCATTTGCCACCTCCACTGGTATAAAGTCCCTGTGTCGCCTGATAACCATGTTGATCTGGATGTCCATTGTTATGCCATTTGCCGCAGTACCAGGTGCTGTATCCCACATCGTTGAATGGCTCAGGAAGTGTTTTCAAGCTTGGGGCGAGCGTTCGCCCAAAATCGAAAACCTGATTGCGAATGCCCGTGCAACCTGTCAATATTTCGCCACGACTCGGCGTGCAGATCGGATTGGCGCATGTGGCATTTAGAAAGACACTACCTTGTCGCACCAGGTGATCCAGATGCGGTGTTTTGATGATTGGGTTGCCGAGCTCTGCAATCGTGTCTGGCCGCTGATCGTCCGATACTAGAAGTATTACATTCGGGTATTTCTGCCCGTTCGGATACTCAGCGACACAACTGCCAGCGATAATGATTGCAAGCACGGCGAGTAGCTGTCTCATGTTCTGAGCTCCGAGTTCTGTTGCATCTGTGATAAGGCGGGTGACATTTTCAAGTGTATAAATTACCTCGTCGCTATCACATTATGGAACGTCCAAACCATGGCAAGTAGAACGGGTCACGAAAAAAACGAGCACGGTCGATTTCCAAATCAAACGAGGTAGCTTAGCGGTTGATCTGAAATGCAAAAATAGTGTCGACTTGCTTCATCACCACGATCCAGGCAAGTACCAACGAAGATTTCAAGGTGGACTCTGTCCTATTTGCGCTGACACATTTGCTTTCTGGATCGAGACAGGCGGAAAAAACGTGAAATATTAACGAGGTTGCGCCCGTGAGTGAACGTCTAGCAGCCTTTCAACCTAGTATCCTATACAACTCGGAATAACAGCGGATATCACGGAAAAGATCAAATGACTCGGCCAATCTCGAAAATGAAATCATTGAAGGCCGGTGTTGCGATCGCCTGCGTACTGGGAGGATTCTTAGCCCCGTGCATTGTGACCGCTGGTATTCAAGGGGTCTTCGGGCTCCGAGGAAACGGAGCGAGAATGAGAACAAGAGAAAGGCCGTGGTATCCACTCCGTCATCTGATTCCTGCCGAAGATCGCGTAGAACTGGACAAAGGTTGGAATGAGCTTCTAGATGCCGCAGAAGATAGCGTAGATCGTTTCGAAGAAGACCTGAAAAAAGGACGCTAGCTGTGGTTGTAGATCGACTCTCCTGACGCCTCTGCCGTCTCCTGCCCGGCCGATCGAAGCAGGCATCCCTCCAAGCCATGGAGCCATCCGGCAGGGCTCGACGGACCGAAGCAAGGGAGGCTGACAAACGGTGATGTTCCGTCTGGTTGATATGCTTGCAGATGAGGTGGGGGCAGTTTGGCTGCGGATGGGAGTCCGGGTAGGCGCGGGGGGCTTCAACGCAGGCACCTTGGCGACACTGTCGCTCTTGATTTTGCCTGCTGTTAACCCGGCAGGCAACGAGAGTGTTGTTCCGTATCGAGGGCACTTAAACCTCGATGCAGTCATCTGTATTTTCCCGCTGACTTCGTAGGTGTGCTGTCAAGTTAGCATGCGTATAAACAGCTAAGTTTGCTGGCCGACGGCGTTTGGTCGTCAGAGTTGCTGGTAGATGTTGAATCGCTGCAACGGAAATTTCGTATAAAACCTAGATGCTCGAAACATGAAATCAACGTGTCATTATCTCCATCTCGTTTCCTCGAGCCATTTTGCATCAATGAGATGGCACGATGCAAAGGATCGGAGCCCACTTTGTTCCGGCATGGCTGGCTCACCAGGTGGGAACTGAATTTGAAGAGACTTAGAATGCTACAGGATATGCATCGGCGTTATAGGTTCCAAGCGATCATGTGATAATGCGTGGCAAAGCAGGTACAAAACGGATCACGAGTCACCGGGAAAATATCGTGTTGGTGCGACGTTCAGCATCGGTTTGTTGTTGCGTCCCTGTTGATCGTGATGACCGTGTGTGCTTTGAGAGGCCGTCGCGTGGTAGGCTCTGTTGATGTCACTTGGGTGAGTGCAAAGGAGTCGGGGAAGGAATCTGCAAATGGTTTAGCCGACTGGTTGACGAGGCATGGCTTGAGTAAACGCCGCCACTGATTGTTTCTTTTTCCTTTGGTTAGGTCCGCAATCGCGAGGGTTTTCAGCATTGATCGCCCAAAGTTTACGTCTGGTATGCTAGGGTCACAGAACAACCGCAGGACTTAATACCGTCCGCATCGTGGTGATTTTTCGTTGTGTTTGATTGGGAAAGATGGCCCACTTAGCGGTAGATTCGAAAGATTCAGAGTTACATGCCACCCCTAGAGTTGTAGAGGAAATGATGAACGTGAAAAGCACGACGTGTCTCCGGTGCAAGCAACCGCTGTCTCAGGAGACAGGGTATTGCAGTGCTTGTGGATTAAATCATGGCGACGCCCAGTCGCGTCAATTCAAGTTGGAAAGTGAAGCCGATGCTCGAATCGATCTCGCTCGTCGATTCCGGGGAATCTTTCGCGCAGACATGTATTTCTTTGCGGCCGCTTTGGCTCGATTTCGTTCTCGCTTTTTTCGTTAAGAGATGTTGGTTTGTGATGCTTTTCATGTGACGAAAATGAAACGGCTCCTCCGCAGGTGAGAGTGAGGGCAGCTGTGAAATGAGTCTTGGATGAGCGGCGGCGATTCGCGGCAGTCGAAAACCAGAAGGGAGCAGCGGGGAGCCCTCTGGCATGCTTGTGCCAATTTTGCTTCGCGTTTTTCTGACCACGTCCATGCCCGAAGGTTTTCTCCGCAGGTTGGAGGTGAATTACAGAATCACGCGCCAATCACGTCCGCGTAACAACCGTCGCGAGATGCAATCAGCTTTCTCGGCTCGGTAACCTGTCTCGGCCAGCGGGAAAGTGTGGTTTGCATTCATGTGAATTTTTGTGAGATCATTTCCGTGATGATTCCCTAGTCAAAATTCTGCAAGGTGATCAATGTGGATAATCTTTGTTCGCGATAATGTGAGTGGGCAATTTTCAAGGGGCCTCTTCTGGCATCGGTGCAGAGTTTGCCACCAGACTGGCCGGTGAGGGCATGAGCCTTGTCCTTGTAGCCCGTTGCGAGGAAAGGCTGGATCGCTTGAAGACAGTGTTCGGCGGTCAGTTCGGCGTCAAGGTGGTTTGTTTGTAAAGCGACTTGTACCAAGGTGAATATTTGAAGCTGCTGGTCGAAGCATGTCACGATCAGGAAATGAGTTTGGTCGTTAACCATGCTGATACGAAGAATCCAGGGATGTTTTCTTCGGGCGACATGCAAGCTGAGAAGACTGTCGTTCTGTTGAACAGTATGACGCCGTTGGAAATCAAGCATCACTTTCTGTTGGGAATGTTGGGTCGAGGCACAGGAGGCATCATTTTGGTTTCTTCATTGATGGGTTTTCAGGGTGTGCCTTGCGGGACTAACTACTCCGCAACAAACGTGTATTTGCCAGATCTCACAGAAACTCTCCACTACGAATCCAAAACAAGTGGGGTTGAAGTCTTAGTGCTCGCCGCGGGAGCGATGGCGACGCTGAGGAAGTATCTGCGCGAAGTTGATTGCTCAAAACTGCCTGTTTTATGGATGTCGGCTGAACAATTTGTTGATGTTGCCCTGAAGAAAATGGGTGAAAAAGTGTTTGTGATTTCCGGGATTCGAAATCACAACATGGCTTGCTTCAGCGGTGGGCTATGGTGTCGCGGTTGGGTGCAAGGTGTAATGCACAAACTTACCAACCTTGTGCTTCGTGTGCAGGGCAGCCATGCAGGGTCTGTACTTGCGGTGAATTCTGTTTCTCTGTCCCTGGTTTCACTGCTTAACTGCTGCACTGGCAAGCGACGGAAAAAAAGGTGACTTGTGGGGCATGCTGTAACCAAGGCCGCACGACTGTTTTGTTGGCATTGCGGTTCTTGCTGGTATGATGGCTATCTTTTGTGTCCAAGAAGAAATGAGCATTCTCAATGCGAATACCTGAATTCTACGTTCCTTTTATGGTCGTTTTGGTTCTCGCATGGATCGGGACATTCAACATTGGTTTCGCGGAGGAACGACGTGTTGAAACGCCTGCTGAGTTGCAAAAAGTTTGCAAGGTTGCGAATCCTGGTGATTTGATCGTGCTTGGGGGTGAGGTTTGGTTTGATGCGCGGCTGAAAATTCGGTTGGCTGGTTCAGCGGAAAAACCAGTCACCATTCGTTCGGAGGTAAAGTGGAGTGGCAAATCTTCATTTGAAATTATCGGCAAGCATGTCGTGCTAGACGGTTTTGTGTTTAAAGATGGTGGACTCTCGTCGGGGCATGTAATGAGGATCCGTGGATCACATTGCCGTGTGACTCGTTGCGTGATTGAAAATTACAACCCCAAAAAACGCTCCACACGGTATCAGTGGGTGAGTTTGTTGGGGCACCATCATCAGGTCGATCATTGTCGATTTTCGGGACAGAACCACTCGGGTTGCACGGTGGTCGTGTGGCTGGAAGAGGATGGCCAAACCGACGTGGGAAAGCATCGCATCGAACGGAACCATTTTCTGGACCGGCCGCGAGGTGACGGCAATGGTTTTGAAACGATTCGGATCGGTACAAGCGAGCGTTCGATGAAGTCAGCCGATTGTGTCGTGTCTGGTAATCTATTTGAAAATTGTGATGGAGAGGTTGAGCTGATTTCAAACAAGTCATGCGGCAATGTCTACGAAGGAAACACAATCATAGGCTGTGCGGGGGCGTTGACCTTGAGGCATGGAAATGATTGCCAGGTACGTGGGAATTTGATTCTGGGTGATGGGGATCAAAATAGTGGCGGGATACGTATTGTTGGCGAAGGGCATCAGATCGTGGGGAATCATATACAGGGAGTAGGAGATCGGATCGATGGTGCGATTGCCCTGAGTGCGGGGGTGGTGAATGCAAAATTGCACCAGCACGCGCAAGTGAGAAACGTGTTGATTGATCGCAATACCTTGATTGGTAATGCCGGTGAAGAAATTGTTTGGGGGCATGGCAAAGGAAGTCACGATCGAACGTTGTTGCCCCTGGATGTTACTGTTATGAATACAACGAGGCTTGGGCATTCCCTGGTCAGAAGAATTCGCTCTGTGGAGGTGGGACCAGAAGCAGATCGTGAGGATGAGTGACCCGAATCTTGGTGTGTGTTTTTGCATGTCTTCCATACAAGTTGCAATTTGCGATGGCATAGTCAACGAAGGATAAGCAGGTTGTTGCTGTCCATGCGGATGGCGAGATTGACACACCTCGCAGGGCTGGGCATCGCACGTCAAGGGCTTGGGCATTGCACCTCAGGCAAGTTGCTGTACGGTCCCTCAATACGCATTTTGGAACGCTCTTGGGACGCGTTTGTAAATGTCCCTGATGGTAATGTTAAAATGTGAGCACTTTCGTGGGTGAAAGGGAAGCTGTTCGATAATGAGTGCTGTGTTCATTCGCAGCAGGTGTTCCATGTTGAGTAAATACGGATGTCCTTCAAGGTTGGGGTGGTTGAGCCGTTTTAGCGTCGTTCGGCTAAATTATTGCATGGCTTGTAGGTTGTCTTTGAATGACACTGTGGGGGTGGATCGTGCTGAACCTTAATCCGTATCAAACACCAGAGATTGGAACACCCAGTTTCAAGGCCCTGTTTGTTGACGGGCCTGTTCAGGTTTCGCTTGTGGCCTCAGTTGAGTTGATGGCTGAGGTTCACTGGGCGTGCAGAAGGAGATGGTATTTCGTGCCACGTCTGGTTGCTGCAGTCGCTGGCCTGTTTCTTGTGTGGATTGCGGGAGACATGCTATTTTCGACTACAGTTGGGAGGACCCCCGTGGGCGTCGCCCTTGTGCTAATGCTGTTTGGTTTGTGCGCTGTGTTTTGGGCGATGTTTGTACGTGAGGTTGTGATGTTGCTGAATTGGAAATTCAATGAGCAGCGTGCCCGCGCTGTTGGAGCGATGGTGTTTACACTCGATGAGAAGTATTTCACGATTGAGACTTCTGCGGGGGGGGCTAGCGTTCCTTGGGCTTCTGTGAAGCGATGGAGACGTACCGAATGCGTATTGATTTTGGATGCTGAGGAGTTCACGGTGGATATTTCCACCGTGCCATTTATTCCGATAGATGCGATGCCTGATTGTTTCAGAAGGGCATTGCAGGAGTTGTTTCAGTTTTCGCGAATGAGTTATGGGGCCCTGTATTTCGCACATGCCATGCGTGGTGTTGCGGCTGGGGTGTTGTTGGTCGGTGTGTATCTTCAGTTTATTGTTGGTGAAGAGGAATTGTTTCGGTGGCCGATCTACAAATACGCTCTGATTGCTTTGGCGATCTCATGTGTGGTGATTCGCGCTAGCAGCGAGGCAAAGATCCCAGATTTCATCAGCTTTTGGTCTTGGGTTGGTGCTTGTTTGATTGCCGTCGTTGGCGTCATGCTCCCGATGCTCTACTTCTTATGAATCGTGTTTGTTCAGAAGGCAAAGAAGGTAGGGCGGCAGGAACCCGACGGCAGATAAAAGATGCATTAAATGTTGTTGTGATTTACCAGCACGCGGTTGAAAGCTGATTTAGGCACGCCGGGGAATTGGCGGCGTTACGTGCGCAGAAACATCAATGCAACGGAATTGCTGGTCAAGTGGCGAGCATGGACGTCATTCTCTCGATCCCAACAAGGTTCATTCGGCATGCGTTCTTCACTTCACTTCGTTTTCCTGGTTTTTTTGTTTGTATTCACGAACGGTAGGGGCTTAGCACAAAATCCCATTCAGCCGAAGCGTTTTGTTATCTGCTACAACCCTGAGGTACCGGCAGCAGAATTTGCACCGTACACGATGTTGGTGGTTGATTACGCGTACTCGCCAGATGCGGTCGCCGAATTGAGGCGGCAGGGAAAGTTGGTGTTCGGCTACCTAAGCCTCGCCAAGGTCCATCAGCAAAGGCATTTTGCTTCTGATGTTCAAGCGATCGGGATCGAAAATGAGCGTGATCCGCAGTTTCCTGGCAGTGTTCGGGTCAACGCCGCTGATCCCAAGTGGAGTGAACTGTTAGTGCAAGTCGTTGTTCCTCGAATCAAAAAGCTGGGGTTCAATGGAATCTTTTTGGATGATTTGGACGATCTAAAGAAACGAAAGCTTGAAAAGTACGGGGTCGCTTTGATTCACGAGATCCGGCAGGCCAATCCCGAAATCAAACTCATGGCAAATCGTGGGCTTGAGTATTTGGCAGACTTCGCGTCCCATGTCGACTTTGTCTTGTTGGAAAGCTGTTTTGTTCTTGATGGGCAGTTTCGCAAACCAGCCGATTCGGAGTGGGCTATGGACTTGTTGAAGGTCGGCAAGCGTATCAATCCCAAACTCCAGGCAGTGGCTATCGATTACATTCCGAACGCGGCAACACAATCGACCGTGAACAACCGGTTGGTATTGTTGCCAAGCCAGAAGCATTTAGTTGCACAAATTCGCGACTTGCACGCTAAGCACGGTTTGTTGTCTTGTGTGAGTACGGAGGATTTGCAGAGTTTGCCGGGGTTCTGAACGCAGCAGGCTGGCACAGTTGAAGCAAAAGATAAGGTTGCTTCTGGGGTTTTTTTGCAATTCCACGTGCGGATAAACTTGTGGTTTGGGACGTTGAAGTCAAATTGCAAACGCGAGACTATGAGTCGCACATGAAAATCAAACCGTTCTTGACTGAGCACTTTTTTGCTAGATATGAATTTACTGCATCCCACTTGCTGGCGTCCTCGGATTGTGAAACCACGTCGATCGCGGAGCTACTTTCTTTATCTGGTGGATCGTTAGCAGATTTCGGAGCGGTGAAGTTGGGGTACACCGAGTCACAAGGGCACCCGGAATACCGTCGCCTGGTTGCCGAGATGTATGAAAACGTTTCCGCTGATGACGTTGTGATTTTGACTTCGCCAGTGGAAGGTATCTATTTGACAATGCAAACTCTGCTGGAAGACAGCGATGAAGTGATCGCCCTTAGTCCTGCATACGATGCTTTGCATCACGTCGCTGATCACTTGTGCGGTAAATTTGCATTGTGGCAGTTGGTTCCCACTGCAGCGGGTTGGCAAATGGATCTCGATCGCCTCCGAACGCTGGTGAATTCGAAAACACGCTTGATCATCGTCAATTTTCCACACAATCCCACGGGGTATCAGCCTGAACGCGATGAGTTGCAGGAGTTGATCGAGATTGCTCGAGAAAACGACTGTTGGCTCTTCTGTGATGAAATCTACCGAGGACTGGAACCGGAATTTCAACTCGGAGCGGCGATTCCCTCTGTTGCAGATGCCTATGAAAAAGCAATCGTGCTGAATGGTTTGTCAAAGACGTTCGGCCTACCTGGGTTGCGGGCGGGGTGGCTGGTGATTCGCGATGGGCAGGTGCGTGAAGAATTGATCGGCTGGAAACACTACACGACGATTTGCCCGGCTGCTCCTACGGAATATTTGGCAATACAGGCGTTGTCCGTTCGTGATCACTTGGCGGAGCGAAGTCGAGAAATGGTGTTTTCCAACTTGGCACGATGCTCGTCCTTCATGGAGCGACACCCTGCACTCTTTCGGTGGCGTCCACCCATTGCTGGATCAACAGCTTTGGTTGAGATCGACATGACGCAACTGGGGCGTGAACAAAAGCAAATGTTTACATCCACCTTGGAATATTGTCATGCTTTAGCCCAAGGCCACGGGATTCTGTTGCTGCCTGGTGAGTGTCTTGGGTGCCCGCCTCGCTTTGTACGCATTGGGTTAGGACGTGAAGGGTTTGCCGAGGCCATGCTTGCTTGGGAGGCAACTCTTTCATAGGATCCTACGGTACATGAAACGTACGGAATCATTCATTGAAGTATATCGCGTTGGTGGACGGCACTTAGTTGCGATCGCATGATAGGGGATTGTGATTCGAGGTCACTAGAAGTCGTTAGTGCGTTAGGTTGCTCCAGAAAATTTATCAGATTGATGATTGATTTTATTTTGCTTGATCAGCCTGGAAAAGCTTTCTAAGCTGCGTTGCGTACTATCGATACTTGATCTTTGGGAGTTGCCCATTAATCCCTACGAATCACCAACAACGGTCAATGATTCCTTTGGCGGATTTCTCTGGTCTATTCGGTTAGGAGTTGCGAAGCCTCAGGTTGTCTGTGTGTCCGGATCTCTACTGAAAGGTATTCGGACTTATGTCATCGATGCGGACGGGAACAGAGGGGTGGTGCACCGAGGGCCAGTCGATTTTCAAGTAGGGCAGCAGGAGGTTCATTCGGTCCGTATTGAAGTGAACGAAGCTGGCAAGGCGAACGCCTATGTGGATGACGTGCTTGTGGAAGCAAATTTATTTCCCGAACTTCAGGACCGAATTCAGAAAATGATTTGGGCGTTTGTGTTCGTGATTGCCGCCATTACGACATTTGCGATGTTGGGCGGAGTGCTTCATTATCTTGACGTGTGATTTCAGGGGCAAGTCGGTGGCAAGTTGTTTTAATTGCAGTTGCGTGTCATGTTTTTCTGAGTTGCGGTACGGTTGTGCGAGAAAAGTTGCCTTGCCTGTCGTGTAGCTGTGCCTTGTTTTCTAATGCGGTCTTTATCGTGCGTGCGACGGTTCAGGTGCCTACTCATTCTGAGGGTAATCATGTTGCCTCGGAAAATTTAAGCGATTGATTTGATGCGGTATTGCACGCAGGTCATTTTTATTGTCGGAAGATAACAGGAATCGCACAATGGACAGGCGATCAGTGATTGTAGCGTTAGAAAACAGCGGCAAACATTTTTAATTAGGTCGGTAGTCGTCGGTTCGCCCGTGTGGTCGTTCGCGTCTTCTTGTTCGCCTAATGCCAACGGTGATGGATCTCTCTTTTCTAGAGTTGTTGTTTTCTAGAGTGTGGGTTCTAGAGGAATCAGGTCATGTCACGCTGGGAGGGAGAGATGCACAGTCCTTTTTGTCAGTCAGAAACCACGGTTGACCCTAATGGTGATTGTGGAGGCTGCTACCGGAATCTGGTTGAGGTTAAGAAAGATCCCAACGAGAAAATTTGGTTTCTATGCGTTCCATGTGAGAATTATTTCAAAACGTGTCGTGATTGTACTGGGTTTGACCAAGCACCGTGTCCCCTGTGTGGTGACCGTTCGAATACACCAAGATTACACAAGGGTCAGCGACTGCGTGAGCAGGATGCTAGTGCCCTTGCAGGCATGTTGGTGTTGAAAATTGTGCTCGGACTGCTGGCTGTGCTAATCGTTTCAGGGGGTGCAGGCGTTTTGCTGAGGAGACTCTTTTGACAGATTTTGATATGGGGAAAGAAGGTGCCGGCGTTTGCTGCTGAGTTGTGCACCTTTTTGTCTTGCTAAAGGTATGCACGCAGCGTGTACGCAAATCAACCGGTAGGATTTTTATTGAAGTATCCGGTTTGGTCTGACTATTCTCGGCACTAGAGCGTAACGTGCTGTTTTCTCGGCAGGGTGGAGTGGCAAAGCTGACGGATGAATCATCTGTGTTTGTTGCGGTGTAGCACTTGAAGCTCTGTTTCCGCTTGCGCCGACCATCCGTTGAGTTTGCTGTACCTTGTCTAGTTGCCCGTGCTATGAGAATGTCTATTTCTCTTTAGTCATAGCGAAGGTTGCAAGGTGCACCTTATTGAGTCTG
>JAAHTH010001491.1_pt2 | contig 10722 bp, 15 predicted proteins | sample 6116091 | NCBI WGS metagenome assembly JAAHTH01 (sample SAMN13939990, study PRJNA603662) | sponge metagenome | isolation source: marine sponge | host: Mycale hentscheli | place: New Zealand | collected 2006
AAGTAAAATTAAAAACAGAAAATGGAAACCTAAGGATTGGTATAGTGCAGAACCTACAAAACAATACTTTAAAGAACTGTTTAGAGTAAGTAAAAATCAAATTATATGGGGTGGGAATTATTTTGATTTACCGCCTTGTGGTAAGTTTATAATATGGGATAAAGAAATACCAAAAGGATTGAGTTTTTCAGATTGTGAGTATGCTTGGACTTCTTTCAAAGGAGCTAATAAAATGCTAAGATATAGTGCATACAGAAACAAAAGTGAAAAGTTTCACCCAACACAAAAACCGCCTACACTTTATGATTATTGCTTAATAAATTTTGCCAAACAAGGAGATAAAATACTTGATACTCACTTAGGAAGTGGAAGTATTGCAATAGCCTGTCATAATTTAGGTTTTGATTTAACCGCTTGTGAACTTGATAAAGAATATTATGATAGTGCAATGAAAAGAATTAAACAACATCAACAACAATTAACTATATTTTAAATGAAAGAAACACTAAATAGAATAGCTGATATTATAGACGACTATAATACGACTGACATCTTTGACGGTCAGACGCTAAACAACCAATTAAAACAATTAACGTCTATGTTGTATCACGTTGAAACAATAAGAACGAAAGCACACGAAGACTTTGAGTCTGTTATTCATAAGAAAGTTAATGAAGGTTTTACCGTAGCAAGGGCAACAAACGAAGCAAACGTTGAAGTTCCCGAGATGTATAGACTAAGAAGATTATTAGAGTCAGGCTATAGAGTAGCCGATTCAATGAGGACTAACATAAGTTTTTTAAAGTCTGAAATGTATAATGTTCAAAAAGATTATTAATTTTACAAAATGAACAACAAGCTTATTAAAAAAATAGAGAATTTTATTTTGTTTATTGGTAGAGAATACCGAGTTGTTCAAATAGAAGATTTTAAACAGGACATAATCTTACTCTTATTAGAAAAGGGTGAGGAGTTTATAATACAATTAGAAGACGAGAACAGTCTTAAGAAGTATATCTATAAGCTGTGTCTATTTCAAATAATTAATAAGAGAGGACAATATCAAAGAAAGTATTATATTCCCGCTCACTTTCAAGACTTAAAAGATATTGAAACCTATTCAAATAGTTGTTTTAAAGATGAGGTCTTAATTGAATTAGTGGACTCACTATCGGGATTAGATAAGATACTTATCGAGCAGTTATTAATTTGCAGAGGGATTAAATCTTGTCTGTCTGAAAAAAGCAAAATAAGCAACTCAACTATTAACTTTAAAATAGACGAGTTATCAAAAAGAATAAAACAAAAATGGCAATTAAACGAATTTTATGGTTGAAATAATTTTAATAATAACACTAACAACAGCCTGGACAGATTATGCTCGTCCTATGTTGTATATATTAGACTACAAACCTTTTAATTGTAGTTTCTGTCTAACGTTCTGGCTTTCGATAATAGTATTTTTTATAACTTTTAATCCTATTGTTTTGTCGAGTTCGTTATTTTTACGTATAATAGAAAGAAGATTATTATGAATGTAGATAAAGTGATTAAGATATATAAGTTAACTTCAGCTTTTCCGTCTAGTATTGGATTAGATTATTTAAAGAATGAGTTAGACCCTATATTAAAAGAAATAAACCCTGACATAAGAATTAGTTGGGCTTGTAATAGTTGCGTAAAAAATCAAATGTCGCAATTATACGGTTGGTTAATGAAGAAAGAAGAGACAGTTAAAAAAGTAGTAAAAAAGAAAACAGTTAAAAATAATGTCAGAAAACAAACTCGAAAGAAAAGGGAAAGTTAGCTACGGTTATTTTATAGACGAAGAAGGTCTATTTTATTACTCAGAGATGAACGGAGAAGTTTACGAGATGTTTGACATTAACGGAGTGTCTTCAATGACATTAAACGACAATTATGATTTTAATATTTTAGAGTTAGCATATATATACAATTTAGATGAACTGGATAGAGAAGACGAACTATAACACAGAAATGATGAAACGAAGACTTACATATAACGGAAAGCAAGTCTATATTAAAAAACTAAAAAGCAAATACGCTTTAGTCTCTCACTATAAAGAGGGAAACATTAAACAGTTTAAAGTTAATATAAAAGACTTAGCAGACCTATGAGGCTAACACCTAAAGAGATTGAGGAGCAAAAGAAACTTTACGGAGCTGAAGCGGTTAACTTCTTTGTGCGGTTTATGGAAGCTAGAGAGGTGTGGAGAAGACTACCCGATTATTTTATTAAAGATGTGATTTTAAATAGTGACGATATTAGAACTAATAAAAACCTTAGAGGAGGAAATAATAGAACAAACAAAAGGAAAGTTCAAAAGCTCCTGGGAGATAGAGCGGCTAAAATTAGCAGCAGAAAGAAAGACGACACCTAAATGGGTTAGAGATTTAATTAAGAAGTATGAACAAAAAGCTAACACCTAAACAGAGAAAATTTGCTGAAGAGTATGTTAACACAGGAAACGCTTCAGAGGCTTATAGACGGGCTTATGATGTTAGAGAGAACACTAAGTTAGAGACTATTGCAACAAAGGCGAGTCACCTCTTAGCAGAGTACAATATTAGTACAATGGTAAAAGAACTGCAAACACAACAGGCCGAGTCTTTTCAAATCACACGCAAGGACGTAGCTGAGGGTTATTTTAAGATGATTAAATCCTGGGAGTATCTTATGGACCTAGCAGCAAAAGAAAACCTCTCTAAAGAGCAGAAAGCAAAGTTTTATTTACTTAAAGAAATGGTGAAAGGTTCTGACTATCGAGGAGCTTACGATTCAATTGCAAAGATGTTCGGACTCAACGCTCCTGACAAACAGGAGATAGAGCAGACTGTTCATAATATCAACATCAATATAAAGCGTGGAAGCGACTGAGATATTTGAGCGTAACTATGACAGCGAATCTAAAATCGTAGTTAATCGAGGAGGAACTCGTAGCTCTAAGACTTGGTCTTTAAATCAATTATGTGCTTTGTGGTTGATTAGTGGCAATTACGGAGAGGGTCAATATTGTTATGAGGGTGTATGGACTACAGTACGTAAATACCGTACGAACTTAGACGGAACAGTTGTCCGAGACTTTGAAGACATACTAAAAGCTGAGGGGTGGTATAATTTAGTTGACCACAATAAGACTAAGAAACAATACAGAGTAGGAAAGAGATTAGTTGAGTTTATTGGAGCAGATGACGAGCAGAAACTTAGAGGAGCTAAAAGGAATATCTTATACTGTAATGAAGCAAACGAACTAGAATACAAACAGGAGTTCTTCCAGTTGTTAATGAGAACCGAGAATAAAATCTTTATTGACTTCAATCCTGATGACGAGCAAGTGTGGATTAATCAGGAGCTAGAGATTAAGCGTTCTAATGAAGTCGGAGACGTTGAGGTAATAGTATCTAACTACAAAAACAATTCCTTTCTACCTAAGTCACTAATTAAAGAAATAGAATACCTACAGCAAACAGATAAGGAGTTTTGGAAGATATACGGTCTAGGTGAATACGGTAATATTAGTGGGTTGATATATGAGAATGTTAAATACGTTGACAGGATGCCTGACGCTAAACTGGTAGCTTATGGATTAGACTTCGGATATAGCTTAGACCCTGCGGCCTGTTTGGCTGTTTACAAACGAGATAAAGACTTATATTTAAAAGAGATAGTTTACGAGAAAGGGTTAACTAATCAGGACCTAGCTGAACGTCTTAAACCTATTGTCAATAGAGATGAGGTCATATGTGACAGCGCAGAACCTAAGTCAATAGAAGAGTTATATAGATTAGGTATAAACGCAAAACCTGCGGTCAAAGGTAGAGACTCAATACTAAACGGAATAGACATTCTTAAACGTTATAACATAAACGTTGTTAATAGTAGTAATTTAAAAAGAGAGTTCAGGACATATAAATGGGCGACAGACAAAAACGGGAACAGCTTACAAAAACCAATAGGATTAGACCACTTAATGGATGCGTTGAGATACGTTGCATTGATACATTTAAAGGAACATAACAAAGGTTGGTATTCAATTAGATAAATTAATTTACAGAGGTAGAATAAAAAAAGTGTAAGAAAAGTGTAAAAAAGTGTAAAAAGTTTTGGTATTTATAAATATATTTATACCTTTACATTGTAATTAACTAAAACAAACACAATGACAAACATAGACGAAATATTAAACAGCGAATTATTAAACGAAATGATTAAAGAAGATGATAGAATATTGAAAGAATCAGGATGGACTTATGAAGAAGTAAAAGAATTCGCAAAAGCATTAAAATAAAAAACAAAAACTAACTAAAGAGCCACCGTAAAAAGTGGCTTTTTTTTTGCAAATAAATATTTTGTCATTAGTGACTAAATTAAACACTTTTAAGCTCTCAACAGAGGGAGCAATGCTAAAGCAATACTTAAGCAATGCTTAACCAATGCTCAAGCATTAAGAAGAGATAAGATAAGAAGAGAAAAGAAGAGATAGAAAAGCAATTTTTTTTGTATATTTGTATTGAATTAAACCACTTAAAAGGGGAGGTCGGCAAAAGAGCGTCTCCTCTTTTTTTTTGTGTTTATTGTAAATATTAAAAAATTTGTTATATATAGTATTATGGAGATTACACTACCAACATCCTGGAACGATATAACGCTGCAAAAGTATATTAATTTAAGACCCGTAATAAACACCGAAATGAGTGAGATTGAAAGGGTTATTAATATCTTATGTGTGTTAACAGGCGAAAAGAAAGAAGTAATTAAAAACATAAGTTTAGAACAGTACCATAAGATTAAAAAGAAATTAGCTTTTCTAAATACTGAACTACCTGAAACATTAGTTAACAAAAGATTTAAGATAGGTCCTCATTGGTATGAGTTTAAGCTAAACGCTAATAAACTTTTATTTGGTGAGTACATTAACAATATGGAAATATTGCAGGACGCTCAAGACAATCAAGAAGTAATATTCAACAACCTTCATAAAATACTAACTACGATATGCCGACCAATTGAGAAGAAGCGGTTTAGATGGAGAGACGTTGAAGTTACAGGAGAAGTCGTTAGGCAGACAGCAGATAACTTCCTTGAGAATATGCCTATATCTATTGCTTATCCAATCGGTGTTTTTTTTTACAATCACTTGCCGAACTTAACAACAGATATAAAAACCTCTTTGATGGAGAAAGCGGAGAAGATAATGAAAGAGTCCAAAAAGGAACTGGATTCTCTGAGCGTTGGGGATGGTGGTCAACGTTAGACAACCTTACAAACAGCAGGGTTGATAAATGGGACGAGATTCTCGCCTGGGAGGTGATTAAAGCGTTAAATGTAGTTTGTTACTACACAGATAAACAAAAGATGGAAAGACAGCAGCACAGCGAATCAATGCAGAAATTAAAACGTAGATAATGAGTGAGAGTGCTTTTGACATAAATTCTTTTGACGTTTCTCAATTAGAGGAGGTGGTTGTTGACAATCCTACAACGTTGGGAGAGGTGATGAGCAACATTGCGGCTGAGATGGTTCATTGTTTAAAAGCAACTATTGACGAGAAATCACTTAACTATAAAGGAAACTTAAAAGACTCTGTTAGAATGCCTATTGAGATGTTTGGTCAAAAGATGACAGCTACACTATATATGGCTGACTATTATGACTATATCAATCAAGGTGTTAAAGGAATAGGAGGAGTAAGAAAGAGTGGAAAGAGAATGAATGAACCTTGGGAGATTAAAGCTCCTAACTCGCCTTATAGTTTTAAGAAAGGGCCTAAAGTAAGTCACATTAGAGAATGGTCTAAAAGCAAAGGATTAAACGAATTTGCTGTCAGAGCGTCAATAGCTCATAAGGGAATTAAACCTCGTTATTTCTTTGATGACTGTATGAAGGAAACATTTACAGGTCCTGCGTTTAATGAGTTTAAAAAAGATATTAGAATTGTTACTACTAAAAAAGTTAGTAAAGGAATGAAAAAGATTTTGAAAAAATGAGTATTACAGTAAGCAACTTACCACAGAATTACAGAACCGTTTATAATCCTATTGAGATTGTAGTCAAAGAGTCTGACGCAACAACGAGAGGCTATGAGGGTTTTCAATATATTATAGATATTTACGAGACAACAGGAGTTGTTTTATTGTCGAGATTAAAAACACCTATAAGAACAGACGGATTCGGAAGAGTCAATATGAACGGAGTAATGGAGTCCTATGTTCAAACAATACTAAGTGAGCTTAATCAAACTAATCAGGAGGCAATGTTCGACAATTCTGACGGTGCTAACTATTACGATGACGCATCCTGGAGAAAGTTTAAAATTCGCTTTGGTTGGGAACATTATAACGGTGGCACACTAACACAGTCTTTAAATCAAACAGTAAGTTTTCCGAGTCCCTTAGAAGACGCTAACTTTTACGACTTAATTGTGTTTAATGGAGCTTTACCTAACTACAGAGGAAACGTTTTAAACTTCTACGACTGGCAGGTTACAGATAAATTTAAGGACTATGTTGTAGGTTCAGGTGCTACTCGTTCAGATTGGTTAACTAATCAGCCAAATATACTACTACCTAATGACGACAGAAATGTTAATTTAGAATTAACTGACAAGAGTTATTTATATTTTTTATATGATAATGCAAACTACCCAATAGACAGAGTAATTATTGACGAATACGATAGTACAGGAGCTGTCATATCTACGTCAGAGTTAAAAAAACCTACAGCAGTTACAGAGCATCACGTTAGTGTCGCAGCATCACCTCAAACGCTTAACAACGTAGCAGCATCAGAGTTCTTGTCAGGTAGTCAACCGATAATCTCATCTTCAGCGACTTCTTACAGTGTTGCACTTGCACTCTCAACAGCATTAAAAAGTAGAAAGATGTTTTTTAATATTGAGACAGAGTGTCGATATGAGACGAGAAGACTAGAATTTTTAAATTCGTTAGGCGGCTTTGATTACTTTAATTTTACTAAGGTGAGTAAAAGAAGCGAAGAGATAGAGAGAAAGTTTTTCAAACAAAATCCTGAGAATCTATCGTCTGTAGGTGTAATTAATTACTCAATAAGTGACAGACAAAAAGTTCAATACTATACAGCCTCAAAGCCTAAAATGAAACTAACGTCTGACTGGATTGACGCTGATAAGTTTAATTGGTTACTAGAGTTAATTGAGTCGCCTGAGATATACCTACACGAAAACACTACTACTTTGTCACAAAGAGAAATTACTCAAAGAATTCCCGTTAAGAATATAGAGGGCAATTGGGAAGAGAAAAGAAGCAAAGTTGATAAAATATTTAATTTAGAGATTAATTTAGAATTTGGGGTTGATAATTACAGACAAAGATATTAAGATGAAAAACAAAGAAACTGAATTCGAGAAGATGCTTAGAGAATTGGAGAAAATGCCAGTTCCCGAAAGAACTTGTAACATTGATGACGACAATTGTGAAAGCTGTTCAGGATGACAAAGGAAGAGTTATATATTGACGGTCAAACAATTGAGTTAATAGAGTCTTTAAACCCTAACTTAACTTTTAATATTGCTGACATTGCAAAGCCTGACACAAGAAAAGCGGACTTTTCAAAGACTATCACAATTCCAGGGTCTAAGAAGATTAACAAAATCTTTGAACACATCTTTGATATTAATACGTCTTTACAGACTTTCAATCCTAACTTAAAAACAGACGTTGTTTACTTAGTAGACGGAGAGGTTCAAATTGACGGTTATCTACAACTAAAAAAAGTTAACAATACTGACGGTTTAATTTCTTATGAGTGTGTTATCATAGGACGTTTAGGAAACTTTGTCAACGCTTTAGGCGACAAGGAACTCGATGACTCTTCAATGAATTGGAGTACGTTAAACCACGACTGGACTCAAGCTAATCAAATAGCGTCTTGGTCTGCAACGACAGGATATGTTTATCCAATGATTGATTATGCTACAGGTGTTGACCGTTACGACTGGGGAGTGACTGAGTTGTTTCCTGCCGCTTATGCAAAAGACTACATTGATAAGATGTTCGCTGCTGCTGGATATAGCTACACATCAACTTTCTTAACGTCAGACCCTTTTAATAAATTAATAATTCCTTTTAATGCAAAAGACTTTAAGTTTACAACGTCTGAAATAAGTACTCGAACTTTCTCAGCAACTACAGCACAATATCAAGCGACAAGTTCAACGAGTCAAAATCTAAATCTAAACGCAGGTTCTAGTTTTAACGGTGCTTTAACTCACGACACTTATTCTATTAAGATGACTGTTGAAGACGACCCTAACAACGTTTATAGTACATCATTAGGGAAATACACTTGTAATAAAAAAGGAACTTATAACCTACAGTTTGAGATTGATTTAACTGGAACTTTCACTCCTCAAGAGTACACAACAGGAGCTTCTCCTAGTATTGATGTTATAGCAACAGCAGCAATTTTCGGAAAGTTAGAACTTGTAAGACGTAACTCTTCAGGGGTTACAGTTGGAGGATATATTAACGCCACACCAGGTTCAGTAATAACAACAGGAATTTTAGGTAGTAAAGAGTTTTTAATAAATTATGATGGAATTAATATTCCAACAGGCACAGCAAGTGTAACAACTTCAGGAGCTACTTATCCAGATAACTCTTATTTACAAGATTATCAAGATATTGAATACACAAATTTTAGTGACGTTAATGGTCCGACAATTAAATATGACCAAAGTATTGTAACAAACCAAGCAATTCCGAGAGCAGAGTCTGTGCAACCTAATAAATATTGGATTGTTGTCAATAACGTTGAGTTAGAAGTAAACGACACAATAGAGACAAATTTAATAACAGAACTCTATAACGAATATTATCAACTCAGAGGTTATAATGGTTATGTAAGTGGAGGCGGTGGAAGTGTTGCTACAAACCCTATTTTTGTAAAAAATCCACCTAGCAGTATCGTTTCAACTGCTGACTTATTTACTGGAGAAATTGCTTTGAATGTTTCTAACGGTATATTCAAAAATCAGGTTGCTAATAATAATTATATTGAAGGTGATACTATTAATTTTAATAATGTTATTCCTAAGAAGATAAAACAAAAAGACTTCTTTATGTCTATTGTAAAGATGTTTAACTTATATATTCAGCCTGACGAAAACAACGATAAGAACTTATTAATAGAACCGAGAGAGGACTTTTATAATAACACTATTGTTAATTGGTCTGACAAATTAGATAACTCTCAAGTTATTGAGTTTCTACCTATGGCAGCAATTGACTCAAAAGAATACTTATACAAATACAAAGACGATAAAGACTATTATAACGACCTTTATACAGCTACTTGGAATGAGTGCTACGGTCAAAGAGAATACGAAATTAACAACGAGTTTTTAAATAAAACAAATAAGACAGAACTTATATTTTCACCTACTCCCTTAGTTGGTCAATTAGACCAAGACAGAATTATTCCATCAATTAAAAAATACGATGAAAACAACGGACAGGCGAGAACAGAGTCAAATATTAGAATACTATATTACGGAGGTTTAAAAAATTGTAATTCTATTTGGGAGCATAGAGGCTCTTTAGTGTCTTCGACTTTCAACACAACTTACCCGTATGCAGGTCACTTTGACGACCCTTATACTCCGACTCTAGATATAAATTTCGGATTAACAAAAGAGATTTATTACGATGACACTTTCTACCCTATAACATTAACAGATAACAACTTATTTAAAAAATACTATTCTAAGTTTATTGAAGAGATAACAGACATTAACAGTAAGATAGTAAACGCTTATTTCTACTTAACACCTGGAGACATAAAAACACTTTCCTTTAAAAAACAATATTACTTTAATGGTTCTTATTTTAGATTAAATAAAATAGAGAATTACAACCCGTCAAACCCTGTGACAAAATGCGAGTTTTTAAAGATTAAATTAGCAGCAGTATTTCAACCGACTACAGCAATAATAAACGGAGGGACAGGAGTATTAGCAGGAGAGAACACTCCACTGTATCAGAGTGGAATGATACAACACTCAAATAATAATATTATAAACTCTGAAAGCGTTCGAGCTTTTGGTTCAAATAATCACATTGACCCATCAGCTAAAAATGTGAGTATCATAGGGTCAAATAATTACGTCACAGCAGGGAGTGAAAATGTAACAATTAACGGGAACAATAATCTTGTTTCAGGAGCTAAAAACGTTAGTTTAATAAACACAGACAATACAGAGATTTTAAATAGTAACATATCCTACATAAATAACGAGATACAAGGCACAGGAGCAATAAGAACTATAAGCTCAAACGCGACAGCTTTAGAGAGTATAAAAACTTATTTAATTGACACATCGTCTGGGAATGTCATTTTAGCATTACCGACAGCCTCAAGATTAAGCACAATAAATATTTCGGTTGGCAAAATTTGGGTAATTAAAAAACTACACTCAACACATCAAGCCGCTATTAATGCGGGAATTAGTTTAATAGATGGAGCAACAACTTACATAATGACTTCAGCCTATGACACAGTTGAGATTCAATGGGATGGAGATACTTACAATATTATAAGCACTAAATAGAAATGGCAGAAAAGATAGCATTAGAATTAGACGTACAAACAGGGAAAGCTGTTAGTAATTTAGGAGAGTTAGAAAAGGCAACTAAACAACTAAATAATACTATAGATAAGTCTGA
>JAAHTH010001123.1_pt1 | contig 10721 bp, 8 predicted proteins | sample 6116091 | NCBI WGS metagenome assembly JAAHTH01 (sample SAMN13939990, study PRJNA603662) | sponge metagenome | isolation source: marine sponge | host: Mycale hentscheli | place: New Zealand | collected 2006
CAAAATAGTGAAAGTAAGATTTCTTAATTTTACTATTTTTTACTTTTAAAAATTTATTAGTATTTTAATTTTTATGTAGGTCCTACTGGGAATCGAACCCAGGATACGACATTCAAAGTGTCGGGTGCTAACCACTACACCATAAGACCAAAAGGTGCCCTACCTTAATACGAGATATAAAAATGGGTGGTGGTTTTTTATGAATCGTATATGGTGAAGCTATATATCAATACCCTATACACGGATGACGTTGTATATAGGAATATCTCAATATAGCTTCTTTGTAATATATACCTGAACTATAAGGGACGATGATTATAGCAGTTGATATATTACAAGTTATCTAATGATATTTTCTTTAAGTATAAATATGTTTAAAAACATAATCCTAATTTTTCCTTTGGAATATCATTTCCAAATATAGATACAAAATCATTCTTCAATTTGTTGTCAATTGAATCTTTGTCATTTACAATAAATAATTTATTAACATCAGTTGCTCTACTCAAAGCAGTATATCCTAATTTGGAAGCATCCTTTGTTTTAATAATTTTGAGCCAGTCCCAAACATATACATCTTCTTTAAAGGTTGAACCTTGACTGGTATGAATAGTCATCGCGTAATTAACATAAAAATATTTATGAAGATCGTCAATTTTAAAATCAAGTTCTTCATCATTAATTGTTTTGATTGTAAAACCTTTGTCGTTTGCAAATGTAATAATAAATTCATCACCCTTTACAATATTTCGGTCTTGATAAGATTTTGCAGCTACCAACGGTAAGTTCTTGTAAAGCCATATAGGCTGAGATCGATGTTGTTTATTTCGATTGATTATTTCTTCAGTAGTTCCTCCGTTCTCTAATAATTGCTTTCTATAATCAACAAAGACGATCTCGTTATCAGGAACATCATTAATAGTAAGATATTCCATCATACACCAATAGTTCAAACTCTTGCGAGTAGAATTTGTATAACAAATATGTTTGTCTCCAGTCTTCCAAGCATCATCAGTTACAATATTGAAATTATCGAAATCACCATTATGATAATAATTTAATAAATTTTCTTTCAATTGTAAATCATAACGATGCACTTCAGTTAATACTATTTTATTGCCATTTGTAATGCTATGAAGAAATGCATGATCTCCATATTCTCTTTCGTCTCCAATAGGAGGCACTTGCTTTTCATCTCCAAGGACAATAAAGATTACACCCCTTTGTTTAAGCATTTCTAATATTCTCCAAAGAGTTCCTGTAATCATACTGAATTCATCAACGATAACAATATCACCTGCCTTGTATTTTCTCAACATAACAGGCGACACTTTATTATTAAAATCCATACCAAGATTTCTATGGATAGTTCCACCGTTGATATTATTGGCAGCTTTATTAGTAGGAGCAAATCTATATTTGGGGTCAGCGTCTAATAACCCGTCTTCAATACATTTGTTGATAACATAACTCTTACCAGTTCCAGCATCACCTGAAATAAAACAACCTTTATTATCATATGCAAATTGGAATATATCTTTGTAATGAGTAGAATCATTAATAGAGGATACATTCCATTCTTTTTCGATCTCAGGCATCTCTATATGCCTGTCTTTTTTGTATTCATTTGTATATGTATTGTAAGCGGCTTTTTTCTCTTCTCTATACTTGCCAAAGGTATCTTTATATGTATCTCCATCTTGGACCATTTTTTCGGTTGGGACATCTCCATACATACTGATGATACAATCGGTATTAACATACAACGGAATACCACCAACTTTCTTTTTCAATATATATAAGTTCATATTGGACTGGTCAGTCAATTGAATATATTTGTCAATACCAGAAGACACCTTAAGTGTAGTTGATTTTCTACCGTATAAATAAACAGGAGTTCCATCTACATTCAATCTATCAAGGGTCAAGTTATTGATAGATGAATTTTCTTGAAGAACATTAGATAACATCCAGTCATAAAATATTTCTTCTTTGTTAGTTGTCATTCCAACACTACGACCAACACCTTGAGTTTTTCCCAAATAGCCGCTGATATTATTAACCACCTTTTTGGTTAAAGAATAATCATTCTCGTTGGATGTAGTTTCGATAATGTAATCAATAATATTCTTAAATAAATTTTTACCATTCAAATGGATATGAGTATTATTGTTGGGGGTCTGCATACCATCTACATCATAGGTAGCATATTCATTCAAATATTCATCATCAAGTGTCTTATCCAATATATTAAGATTAATCTTGTTATCAGGAATCAACTGATATTTGATAGTGAATTCAATACCTTCTTGATGAGCTAATTGAATAATACGACGACTATAAATATTCGATTGATGGAACAATTCAATATCATCAGTCTCCACCCAGTAAAGACCTAACGGTAATTTTTGAATAGGACATGCTTCCCATTTTGTAATTTCTTCGCTACCAGTAAATTGAATCCATTCATCATTATTGTTGTATAAACAATCACTATAACATTTTGTAATATCAATAGCGACAGCATCTCCATTACAAAGTAAAGCAGGGATATCATAATCTATATCAGATAATAATCCTCTATGACTTCTATTTTTGACTTTGGAATCGTAAATATACTTGATAGTGGATTGATTGAAATTGGAAAGAAATGGCGCATTAGATAAAGTGAAACCATACTTGGTGGATAACAAGAGGTTAAGAATAGATACAGGATTCTCGCCCTGAAAAGTGGAAAAGTTCTTAAGCATAAAATTTTTACAATCATTATCTATAGGAGTTGTTAAGATAATTTTATCGCTATATTTAACTCTACATATTTTATTATCTTCAATCGAAATATTTCTGGCATTAATAGGGAAAGGTAACTCCATATTGTTATTGGATAGGTATTGAGCAAACCATATATTACGACTGCTCTCAGATTGAATATGACCAATACGATCGAGAATATTCATTTGTTTCATTTGTTGAATGATTTGGAACTGCAATTCTGTAGGAGCAATAATTTGTCTTTCCTTTCTTTTGGAATAATCCAGAGGTTGATATAAGATATCGTTGGAGACTAAGTTAGACCTGTCGTTTTTACAGCCAAACGTCTTATCATCTTTCATAACATATGATTTGACAAAGCTTGTATAGGTTTTACCATCGCTTTCGAAATTCTCGTCAATAGGATAGATATGATTCGACATAGCTACAAAAACTAGGGGTTTTACATTTTTGTTATGGTTTTTGGGACAGTATAATTCAATAAGGTCGCTGTCAGCACCATAGGCAATAATCTTGAATCCAATAACATCAGCGATTGCTTCAATATCATAAATAGATAGACCTTCCTTTTGATAATCAAAAAGGATATGGTCATTATCTGCTTGAGATACCCAGTCGCTCATTCTATCAATAACTTCAGACTTCTCACCTTTTAACAAACGCTTACAAGAGCGAGCATTATGATATTTATCGTAAATCAAATTGAATACGCATTTGCCATCAGCATCATATCGTTCAGTATTACCTTCCATACGAATAACGGCTCTACGAAGACGAACACCTGCTTGATTGCCTCTAACACCAACTCTACGCTGTCCACCACTAGCAGAACTAGCAACAGATGAATTATTAACAGGGACCATAGCAGCAACAGGGACAGCAATAGCTTCAGTCGAATCAATATCCATAGTGACGGTTTCAGCCGCAATATCGTAGTCATAATCCTCTTCCAATTCTTGAGTAGCAGAGACAATATTGTTTTCGAAAAAATTATACACTTTGTTAGGAGTAGAAGTGAAGGCAAAGTTTTTATGACCAATAGAGAATTTGGTAGCCTTCTTAGGTTTGAATTTATAGGCAACTTTGGTAGTATATGCGATATTAGGAGGATTTGCCGCAACCGACTTTAAATATTTTTCTTCAATACGACGAACAATTACCTTCTGCGATAGCTTATCAACATTAGTTCTAGGAGATAGATGCTTTAATAGCTGAGCAGGAGATGAGTTCCTTTTATTGAAATGAGCCTTAGCAAACCCCAAATGAGCTTTGCTAAAATCAATTTGACGTTTGGACATTCTTGTTGTATGGTTAGATTTTATTTGAGACATTTTATATCTTTTTATATAATGATATCTTATTTTAGCTTTAAGTCCTTTTTAATTAAGATATCATTATATATATTATTTTTTTGAGGTTTGGTTCTTAAGTCTTTTTTTCTAAATGTTATTAATAACACTATCGATACTGAGTTGAATAATTTTTCTGGGCCTACCCCTGGGTTTTACATCTCCACCTTTTTCTTCTTTCTTTTTTTGTCTATACTTTGCATTTGCTATACGACATTTTTCATTATGCTTTTCTCTCCATTCAGCGTCATCTTTTTTATTCAAGTAATAGAGTCTTTGGGTCTCATTATACTTATCAACATTCTTCTCTCTGTATTTAGCTTGAGCTCTCTTTAATGAATCGCTTACCATTTTTTGTATTATAGCGATATATTTTATTATCTTTATATTATTTTCTTTTTAATATATCTACAGCAAGTTTGTCATTAGTTTTTAAATTATTTGTAAATTCATTCAAGAAGTCATCAAATAGTTCATACGGGTGCTCAGTTGGTTTTTCCATTACCTTCAAAAATGCAAGACAGAAGTAGCCACAATAATCACTCTTGACATCTTGAACTTGTCTATTATTGACAGCATATGGTTTGTAAAGTTCTAAATAATGGCTCACCTCTTTAGGTGGTAAAAATCCAAAGCTGTCGAAATAACAAGCTTGTTTCGTATTTAGTATTTTAAAAGCTGTCCAGTGAGTGCCACCACCATCATTAGCATCTTGTAAGTTGATAATATAATTACCAGTCTTGCGAAGATCCCTTGGCAGTTCGTCTTTACTAAATACACCGACTAGTTGGATACCATTTGATGTTGCTAAATTCTCAAGGTCAATATTCGAAAGCATTATATATATTAATAAGATTAATAAATATATATAATTCCCCAAGTTTATTTTTTCATTTTAAGAAAACAGACACCTTTACTGTATCTGTCTTTTGATTCCATTTTTGGTTTATGGGTTTGTCTAAACTCTATATTATTTAAACAAACATCCATAGGCACTTCAGTCCCAACTGAACATACCTTTGTTAAAAATTTCATATCAATAAAGTAATGGTCTTTAAAATCCGCTTCACCTCTATGATATGTTCCTGCCCTTTCTATTTTTTCATCGCCTCCATTTGCTTCATAATTGTCTTTGGTAAGCTCCCAATAATAAAGACCATCATGATAGGCAAAAAATAAAAACACTCTTTTGTTCTTATTCTTAATTGTTTTAAATCCATTTACGATCTTGTTGAAACCAATCATCGTAGCTGGATAATTATAGGACCAACAATCTCTGCTTTTCAATTCAGCATAACATTTGTCATTATGAAAATCCATAAGAGCATATTTATGGACTGTTCTATTACAAGTTCCAATTATACTCTCAATATGGGTTTTGTATAATTCTTCATTATCCTTTCCCATTTGATGGTATAATTGTCCCAAATATTCGGTTTTAGTTGGCTTTCTGTAATTCATCTTTATATAATATAGTTTAGATAATGCAATATCCTTATATTCTTTTTTAATTTATTATTCTTTTTTTTCTACTTCTACAACAGGGTCTTCTGTTTGAACATCCTCTTCTAGAACAGGGTTGCTATAATATCTTTCCAAACTATAATCGTCTTTGAGAATTTTACCATCCTTTCCAATTCCAACAGCATTCTTAATATCATCAGGTCGACTATTCGATTGATTGACTACTGAAGAAAATACAGGTTTGACAAACCCTTTGTTTCGTTCGTCCATATATACCTTACGATACTCCCCTCGTAATAGCTGCGTATAATGGTCTAGAATCTGTTTAAACTTGGGTCTCAATACATTACTACGAAGTCCCAACTCATCTAAATCATCTACGAACTCTTCAGGTATATCCAGCTTTTCTTCTTTATTAACCTCCACCATTCCTTCTATTAGATGACAGAGAACATAACCGACTGTCATATATAAACATAAGCGCGTAATGTCTCTTTGCATTCCAACTTTCTTAAGTTTGGTCTCAGTAGCATCAGGATCATTTACAAACTCATTTATTTTATCCATCGCTTCATTAACATTTTGTTCTAATAATTTTTTTCCATTCTCGGTCACGCATCCACCTGCTCTTCTTTCCATATAATTCAAAAGTGCACCCATATAAAAAAACAAATAATAGTCATTTGTCTTATCTCGGTTATACAATATTTTATATTCAAGACACTTTTGAAGGTATGATTGTTTTTTTTCTTCGTCTTCTACGATACCATTATAACTGGGATCAGGATTATAATAAAGGTCTTTATCGTCTTCGTATAAGGTCTCCCCAATATGAGCTGTTGTCGATTCATCGCTATCCTCTTTAATATCTAATTCTTCGCAACTGGTTAAATACATTTCTGTCATTTATTATATATAGTATATATATTATATTTTTTCCCTAAATATTAATCGCATATTATTATATTTTAATTAATTTAAATTTACCCCGCATGCCTGAACCATCCTTTTTAGGTCTGCCTCTTCTTCCTTGTTCTACTTTGTCGGCTACCTCTACTTCATCAGCAAGAAGTTTAAACAAATATAAGATATATATACCTTGACCATCTAAAGGTTGGTTCCTAATTATTTCTCCTAGCTCTCGCGTTAGAGGCTTTTTCTGACCCATACCCTGATACCCCAAATCAAGAAGATAATCAACATAGTCGTCTTTTAGTTTATAGTAATCAGGTGAATATTTATCAGGTAAATTCGGATACAATTTTTTCAACTTATCAATACGTCTAATATAAATATCTGCCAAGGCTTTCTTATCAGACATAGCATCAAGCTGACTGATCTTCTTCGTATTTGGTCCTTCAATAATAGATTTACTCCCTCTCATCGGATTATTATGATATGTTTCCCAAGTCTCATCGAAAAAATCAATTGTTCCTTGGTCAAGCATTTTCTTTCCACTTTTCTCAAATGTCACTATATCTTTCCATTTCAATCTGGGAGTCGTAGCAAGCGGCTTACTTCTTGTCTCTACTACTTCTTCTTCTTCCTCTTCTTCTTCTTCAGGTTCAGGCTCAGGTTCTTTAGCCTTAGGTGGTCTGCCTCTCTTCTTCTTAGGCTCAGGCTCAGGCTCAGATTCAGGCTCAGGTTCTTTAGCCTTAGGTGGTCTGCCTCTCTTCTTCTTAGGCTCAGGCTCAGGCTCAGGTGCTGTCAATTCCATTAAGTTTTCAAGTTCCTCTAGGGTGGGTTCAAATTCTTCCTCTGCTTTCCTTTTACGGGGTCTGCCTCGCGGCCCAGAACGGGGGACGTATGTTCTATTTTCCTCTCTACGTAGAGCTTTCCTATATACAAGATAATTGAATCTTGAACTAGAATAACGGCCTGATTTTAGCTCTTCTTTCTCATCTTGATTCAATCTAGATTCATTAGAGAGCGCAAATTCCAATCCCGACAAACCCGATTTATTTTTTTTCCCTATATTTAAAAAATTCGCTCTACTGGGTTTGCTTACGTTGTAATCCTCTCGAATTGTCTGTTCAGGTGTAGATTGAATATCCATATCACCAAAAATATCAGTATGTATTTTCGAATTAGGTGAAAGGTGAGCGTTAATGAAGTATAACCAAGCAGCAAATCTTGTTTGAGTATCAATATGTTTTGGAGTTGTATGCTCTGGTTTTATAAAGCCATTATCTGCTAGTTTTTTTAAAAATATAGGAACAGCTTGCTCTACCTTTTTAGGGTCTACCAGAGATTGTCCAACACTAGGGTGATCTTTAAATCTGGATTTCAAATCCTGTATTCGTTTATTGTAAGACATTTGTATCTTTGACTTAGATTTGTCGGGAAAATTTTCACGATAATATTCATTCATCCTTTTCATTTCTAGAGGCGCCTTAGAGTCTTTCTTTTTTACTTTGCTCTTAAGTTTTTTCCATACTTCATCAAGTCTGTCACTAAAAGTTTCAGAAACTTGTTCGTCTGTTTCTGGATTTATTACTATGTCACCAATTGATTCAAATTTAACAGATCCTTGATACACCGTGGGCGCTGTTACTTCTTCGACATCATCTTCTTCTTCTTCTTCTTCTATTTCTAATTCATCTTCATCTCCCAATTCCATAAAAGCCTTTTCCATATCAAAATCAGAATCAGAATCACCTTCTTTTTCTTCTCCTGCGAATGTATCCTCTTTGGTTTCTTCTTCTTCTCCGAAATCTTCATTCATATAATTTACTATCTCTTCGAAATCAAGATCAGAATAAGAATCACCTTCTTTTTCTTCTTCTTCTCTTTCGCTTACTAAGTCCATCAAATCTGCATCTGCTGTATTTAGTGACTCAATTTCATCTATTTCAGAATCACTTACTAAGTCCATCATTTCTCCATCATTAACTGGACTCAAATCAGCAAGGTCATCTAATGTCAATTGATATTCATATATATCATTAAATAACGAAACTGTATCCACTAATGCTCTCGTTAGCATATCAATATTTTCACGAATATACGGAGGTGTTATATCATCTATCGCCTGCCAACTCCTTACATAGTCAGCAAATTCATCTTTGATTTCTGATAAATGACTTGCTAATCGGTCTTGTTCTGAATATAACTGTTCAGTTTCAGATTCATCTAATATATCTATAATAAGCTCCAAAGCATCAATCGATTGGTTATGAAATTCTTCATATTCGTTAATCAAGTCATTTAATACTATTTCTTGTTCAAACTCTCTATCCATATCTCCACCTTCAGGAGCATAGACAGGGGGTAAATCTGGCTCTTCTTCTTCTTCAATTTCTGTTAAACCTTCAAAAACAGGCGCATATTCGACAGGTTCTTGATATACTCCTGTAGGGCGATCTTGGGGTCTTACCATTCTACTTTTCATAAACTGCATTCTTGCTTCGACATACTCTCTATTTTCTTTAGGATAATTTGATGGCATTTGTTGTTTAAGTGCTTTATCTAATTGAATTATTTCATAGTCAGTAAAATACTTAAGAGGACTTACTATAGGATCGTAGAAATCCTGAAGTCTCCTATCTAGGTATCCCTTATCCTCACCGAACCCTAATCTCTTCTGAACCTCTTCAAGAGATAGTTCATAATCATAACCTGGATAGTCCTTTGATTGTCGTAATTTTTCTATTTTTTTTAAATATGTCTGATCTGCTTTGGATAAGGTTGTTGGGTCTTGATTTTGTAAATCCTTTGTTTCCATCGGTATCCTCGCTATATAAGGCTCTTTTATTCTATCCCAAAATATATTTCTAGTCCTTTTGTTGTTAATATCGTCACTCATCCCAGCTACTTTAATGGCTGCGGTTATGTTATCTTCATTTGCCGCTCTTATATCCTTTTCCATTTTTTGTCTTTCCTTTAGTGTAAGTGGTCTCTGTATTGAGAGTGGAGACATACTGGCAGGTCTTGGATGCATTTTGGTCAAGTAATCATGATACTCTCTTATGACCCCTCTTTGAGCATCTTGAATTACTTGCTTTTCGATTTCTTCCAATTTTCTCACTTCTGGTCTTTCGTTTTGGAAGACCGCAGCCGACTGAGAATCAATATATTTATTATACATCTCCAACGGGGTATTAGGTCTCATCGCATAGGCAGGTTCTATATTACTGGTTTTTCTTATATTCTTTGGAGAATACGGGTCAGGATCATCTTTCTTAGGTAGTTTGAAATCACCCATTTGTAAAGGTTTTCCAGTTTGCCTATTAATCAATAATGGTTTTCCTTTATTCCAATCTCGGTCATCTATAATATTCGACTCGTCATAAATTAATGATGGAACATAACTCATTTGATCGGTGGGCATATCTCCTTCAAAATCTACTATTGTTTTTATTGTTCCTTCAGGTCGTCTCATAGCAGTCGAAGAAAGTGCCATTCTATCTGGAAGGTAGGTGGGGTCATTCAAATCCTCTTCCTCAAATCTTGTAGCAGGTCTAAGCTCTAATGCTTGAGCTAGCAAATCTCCTTCAAGGTTTTCTAAGTCAGGCACTATTTCTGCTTCAATATTTCCGTTTATGATAGCTCCTCCATACCTTTTCTTATGGCGTCCTAATTGAATGCTTTTGAGACCAAATAAGCGTTGGTTCGACATTTATATAAATACAATATAAAAAAGTATTTGAATAAAGTATTAATTAATAAAATCCTCCTAAACCAAAATGATTCATCTGTTCTACTTGGGGTGTCATTATATTACCACCAAATTTTGCCCTCTTTCTTGATTCATCATATTCTGGGTCCATATACCCTTGCGCTCTTCTTCGGTCTCTAAATAGATCAAATTCGTCAGAAACATTATCTTGAAGGCTTTTTGCCATTTTCCGACCTCTGCGAAGAACTTCTTCTCTCTCCTCTTCGGTCAAATTTGCATTTTCATATAGGTCAATTAGATAATTTAGCTTTTCTCTTAATGACCCTCTCATATTTTCAAGATGGTTTAAATTAACGTAATCAGTCATAGTAAGTTTTGTTCCAGGAGCTTGAGAAATAGGCCCAGACATTATATATATTGCCAAGAAAAAAAAATTACAAACTTCGGGTTCTTCTTCCTAATTGAATACTCTCTAAACCAAATAAATTATTTTCTCTTACTTGGTTAAGTCCGCTACC
>JAAHTH010003488.1_pt1 | contig 10718 bp, 12 predicted proteins | sample 6116091 | NCBI WGS metagenome assembly JAAHTH01 (sample SAMN13939990, study PRJNA603662) | sponge metagenome | isolation source: marine sponge | host: Mycale hentscheli | place: New Zealand | collected 2006
TTAATACCCACCCTTATTGCTCAGGAAGCACCATCTACCACTTCTGATTATATTTAAACTAAATCATAATTTAATATAAAAGAAAACTTACTATGATCCGTAGTAAAAGCACGTATTACTGGATTAGACAGTAGTTCGAGATACGCTGTAAAAATAGCACTTATTAATAATATAACTGATATAACAACAGTTGGTAATGGAGCAACGGTTACACTTAGAAGCACATATTACGAGGTTACTGGGGCAACATCAATAACCGTATCAAATAATGATAATTCAAATGTATCGTTTAATTTAATTAATAACGATGATAATAATACACTAGGTAGCGATATAACAACTGGTTTAACCACATATACAACTAATGTATATGATGGTAGTAAATTAACAATAACATCAATGGGTACACTAATTGAATACCTATATAGAAAACTAAATGATAACGGTATACCTATATTTAATAGTGAAATAGAACAAATGAGCGAACCTCAATTTTCAGAAGTAACTTCGATAACAGGATTATCAGTTGATGCGAGTAACGGTACTATAAGAATAATACCATCGTTAGCAAACGGAACATATAATTATCAAATACGTACAATGGTTAGGAATACACTAGGTAGTATTATCAACACCGTATCAATAACAAAAGCTACTGATAGCCGTTTTGTCACTACTATAACATCACCCCAGTCAGTGAGTTTACTACCAATTAGCGGAACAGTATCATACCCTAGTATAAGCAATGATACTATAACACCATACTTATCAAATGGGATAAATGTTAATAACGTTACTTTTACAACATCACCATCAATAAGCGGTATATCAATAAATGCACAGAGTGGGGTTATTACAATAGTACCTAATACTTTAGCTAACGGGAGACATCAATTTACTGTAAACGTTAGTAATTCAAGTAGATACCATGATAGTATTGATGTGTCTATAGCTATTACAAAAGCAACCAATGGAACTTTATCAATCCAATCAGACCCAGTTAGTAGCCATGTGTCTAATTCAACATATACAATAGACGCAACCGTAACGTACCCTGCTAATGTTTTAGCTCCAGTTGTTTCTAATAGACATATATATTATAAAAAAAATACTAACGATGATATACATAATAGACACATTAGTAATGTGAAATACATGCTACATAAAAATAAAAGAATAATAAATATTAAGGCAAATCACTTAGATTTATTAAACCAACTACACGAAATAGCAAATTTTTTATAAAAAAACTTGACTTTTTTTTAAAAAAAATGTATTATTATATTAATTAAACATTATGGAGGTAATTATTTTATGAGAAAGAAAAATTTATTAACAGGGAATATTATTCGCAGAAATGGGAAGATGTATATTTTAGGTAAGACATCGAAAGATGAAAACCTAGAGGTATTAGTCGACTATAAAATATGCGACAATAATATAAATATAGTAGATAATGTTATTATTAAAGCGACATATGAACTAGACTGTGTTGTTTTACCTAATTTATCAGGGCTAGATGCTTATATGGCGTTAGGATCGGATAAAGAAAGTAAATACGTTATATCTATATATGATATTGATAAGTATGAAGGTAATGAAGATAAACACCGTATAGTTTTCAATGGTACTTTAAAGGTAGCTGCTATATACGATAATCAAATATCATTATCATACAATACATTCACACTAGATAAACAAAAAAAAGGAAGACCTGTTAATTTTAAGGTATCAGCTTACCACGGGGCTAATTCTATTTTTAATGAGTATATGAATCAGATTGTACCAAAGCAAACTAAACTTATGATACAAAGTGATTTTGTAATAAATAAATATCATTCAAAAAAGTATGATAAAGGATTCACTAAATTCGCACTTTACAACATTACTATAAATGGAGTAAAGAATGAAAACTAGTGCTAAATCAATAGTAGCTGAATTAAAGAAGAAGTTTAAAGAAAACACAGATGATTCTATAAAACTAGCAAGTGATTCTACTGGTATAGAGGGATATGTTAGTACAGGGTCTATCATTATAGATGAACTTCTAGGTACTAACGGATATCCTAGCAGACGAGTATGTGAGATATATGGTAATGAGGGTTGCGGTAAAACAACAATGGCTATCTTATCGATGATAGATGCTCAAAAGAAAGGATTAACCCCAATGATCATAGATGCTGAATCTACATTTACTGAAGATTATGCTAGGGCATTAGGACTTGATACTAATGATGTTATTAGAATTCAACCTGAATCGGCTGAAAATGCGACCGAAATGATCAATACTACTTTAAGTAAACATACAGGTGTATTTGTAGTATTGGATAGTATACCCGCATTAGTTCCGAAACCAGTAATGGAATCAGTAATGGGATCATATAATGTAGGTACTAGAGCAAAACTAATAAGTGATTTTATGTTTAAAGTTCAGAATATTATTAGTAAACAAGAAAACTGTTACTTACTATGTATTAATCAAATGCGAGATGTTATTGGGGTTAGTTATGGTGATAGTAAAATAACTCCAGGTGGCACTGCGAAAGATTATGTTTATAGTGTACGATTAAGACTTACCAAATCGCTTGTAATAAAAGATGAAAACCAAAAACCAATAGGGCATACTATAAATGTGAGTGTTAAGAAAAATATAATAGGCTTAACTGGTAAGTCGGCTAAGATCGATTTATACTATGGTAAAGGGTTTGAGACTATTAAAGAGTTATCAGAATTAGCAGTAATCAGAGAAGTAATAACAACAAAAGGCGGTGGTAGCTATATCCACGGTGATGTTAAAATAGAAGGCAGAGGTAAAGAACCACTTTACCAATACGTTAAATCTAATTTTAAAAGTATAAAAGAGCAAGTGTTTACTGTAAAAAAATAATGAAAGTTATAAGTAATGGTGAATCGAAAAACTTATATGCTAGTTTTATACAAAACACTTATGGTTTAAATGTACATGTGGTACCCAATATCACTAGGGATCAAGCAATATATGATGGCGGTGTCATATATTGCTTTGATGGTAATGTAAAAGATGTACTTAACATAACATCTTTAAAAAAGTCTAATTTAAATAGTTATATACACAGTGGAAAGATGATAAATAATATACTGGTACTGTATGATTATGATTATTTAAAAAGTATGAATAAAGAAAAGGTTATATTAAATATAATAAAGTTTGCTTACGAAATAATAGATATAAATATAAATAAACTTAAAAAGTTAGATGTAAAAATATATTAGTGTATACTTACTGTATGGGGTTTTTATGTTCGCACTATTTGGATTACTTTTGTTAGCATTTATAATTTTCATTGCGGTACATAACCCAAATAAAGAAAAATAAAACACATAGCTGAAAAAACAGCTATCTATATATTTAACACAAAAATAATTATATTCACTTGGATAGTACCCAAGATGAATCTTTACAATAAAATAAATATTAAAGATGGAATAACTAAATGATTGTCCGATCATACTTAAAGTCATACGATGACTATTATATATACGAAATAGACAAGTATGATAACCGCAATATGGTAAAAAACCCAACTGTTAAGTATCCATATAAAACTAAACACGGTACACTTACTAAAATAGATACTAATTGTGATTTCCATACAATAGAAGAACGTGATTTAGAATACGGTAACTTTAATGATATGAATGAATGTGTATCATTCAAACTACTTTATAATTGTCAAAATCCTATAAATGATACAGTTACTATAAATGATGTTAATGTATTACATTTTGATATAGAGTTTTTTACATATGATGGTGTAAAACCTGACCCTAATCAAAAAACACATTGTGTATGTATGATTGGTTATCGTATAGTACGTGGTAATAAAACAATAGGTAGTAAATACAACATTCTTACTCTGGATAAGGACACTGATATTAATAATGATAAATGTTATAGGCAAGAGAAAGATATACTAATAAAGTTTATAAATGTTATAGCTGAAAACAATATCCATATAGTACACGGGTTTAATGTTATAGATACTGATATGAGTTTTATATATGCTAGGTGTATTTTTTACGGTATAGGTGATTATTTTATATCAAAAGTATTTAAGTTCACAAAACCTTATTTTATTGGTATATTGAAAAAAACAGTAGACTACTACTTTACATATGGTAAAACTAATACCGATCGTAATATAGAAGTTGGTGGTGTTATATTCTTCGATAGTATGTTTAGTGTTTTTTTAGATACATCTATTAAAAAAGTACCAAATCGTAAGTTAAAAACAATATTAAGATATTTTGGACATGATGTTTTATCTTTTGATAGTAATGTTATGTCTGACACATATACATTGTTTCAGAATAGATATGATGAGTTCTATCGCTATATGAGATCAGATATAGATGCCACTAATTTTATATGTGATAAATACTTAGATACTTATTTCTTTTATAACGAGTATTTAAATATACCTATATCTGAATCAATAACGAAAACAAAATCAAGAATGGGTAACTATCTTATTCTTAAAATGATGTTATCTGATAATTACTATCCTTATGAATTAAACCATAATATAAATAAAAATCAGTTACTATCGTCTATTAGTAAAAAAACATTTCAATCAACAGGTGGGGCTAACTATCAAGGTGCATTAGTAGGTATAGCATACGATAAAGAAGATAACAAAATTGATACAAATAAGTCTATATTGGATTACAGTATAGACGAATTACCTATAAATACAGAAATAGATAACCGATGTAAGTCGGATAGAACTATACTTAACAAATCATTTGATTGTTATTCAAAGATTGATTTCAAGTCCCTATACCCATTCTGTGCAGTATCTTTTAATATAGGGTATAACACTACTTATTTTAATTACACTGGTTTTTCTAAAACTACACCGCATGATATATTAAACCCATCTAGCAAAAAAGCAAAAGACTTTAAACGAATTATACCAAACGGATACATGTTTAAAAACGGAAACACATATATAGACGGTATGAAAATATCACAGTCGCAAATAGAAGAGTTTAAACATTATTTTAAAAAGAATAATAGTGAAGAAGAATATAACTATATTTTCCGCTATAACTTTAAGCATTGTAGAAATAAAAACTTTGTTAGGTCTACAGAAATAACATTTCCAGATTTTGTACTTAATCGAGTGGTTAGTGTAATTATAAGTAGAGAGATAAAATCAACACATACTATTAAAATAGAAGAGTTAAGAGAAATAAGAGACCAGCATAAACGATCAGGTAATGATTTAAAACAAAACGAAACTAAAATACTAATGAACTCAGCTATGTACGGACAGGCAGGTAATAAATTTGGTTATCTTGATATTAGTTATGCCGTTACTATAACAGGAATGTGTAGGTTTGTGTCATTTAGTGTAATTCATATAATAGAGCATATTTATGGTAAAGGATCGGTGGTCTATCTTGATACCGATGGTTTTGTTTTAGCAGTTAGTCTAACCGATAAAGAATTAGAGCATCTTAATTTATTACTAAAACAATACATACATAAAATAACAACATTTGATAACACTAGATTTATACTTGAGAATGAGAAAAGTGAAGTTAATAGTAAGATAGTAATGTTTCAATCAAAAACATATGCTGTTATTGATAATAAAAATGATAAAAATCTAACAGGGTCTAGTTTATCCAATATAAAACAAAATAAAATATCAAAGTTAATAATCAATGATATAATAGATGGTAAGTCCCAGTTTTATTTATACGATAAATACATAACAAATATTAAAAAGTTTAAGAAACCAGACTTTGCAATATCTATAAAAATAAGAAAAAATATTAAAGATTACAGAAATAATATAATTAACACACTGGTAGGTGATAATAGTAGAGGTTATAAAAAAAACGATGTCATAGTCTATTATATGTCTAAATGCGGATACCGTATTTACGATAAAGACGATAACGGTATTGTTGATTTTATTCATTATATTAAGCATTTTAAAAAAACAATAGATGGGAAGATGATAACATGATTGATTTAAAAATAAGAACAGGTCTACATATAACACCAAGTAAAGAAAATGGTAATCTAATTATAGAGACATTTATTTATGATGGTTTTACTAGATATGTAATTGCTAGAAATGTATTATTTGATTATTGTGTTTATAGGGTAGTTGAACCAAGTAAGTTACTAGTCGACAGAGGAACTGAACTTTTACAATGTGGGTATGATCCGCACATTGAACCTGAGATATTACAAACAATAAATAAAATAATAAAAGAGAAACACTTACAACGTGTACCTTCAACTAAGGAATCATGGAAAATGATTAACATGATAAGAAAAAAAAACGGTTACGCACCGTTACCACCATTACCAAAAACAATGTATATTTTAGATGATGATGGTAACGCACCTGATGAAATAAAAGAAGCTATGGAAATGTACGACTATATTAATGAATAACATAAACAATATAATATCTTTAATAAAAAAACAATACAGTAGTAATAAATCAATAGATATATACATCAATACTACTACTAATAAGATAGCTGGTTTATTTTATGCTATAGGTACAGATTCCTATATAAAATACCTAAATAGTGAAACACATAATATAAAAGTTATAAAATTACCATTTGATACACTTTATAAGTGTAAAGATTATTTGAATGATTGTTTTTATATAAATGATGATATTAATATTCAGGTAACAAACGATGTTATATCTATAAATGTAGATATTATATCAGTGAGTGATTATTACGATACCAATGAAATAGAACTTGATGATTTTAAAAAAGTAACGTTGAAAAAGAATGAAAGACTATTACCTTTCATATCTACCATTAGTCGTGCTGATAACTGCTATTACTATATATTTAAAGATAATAAGTTGTATTCAAAATTACCAATGAATGCGATGTACCTATGTAGTGTAAATGATATTATAGAATGTGATAATGGTACAATCATACCAAAAATAGCATTCATGCCCCTATTTTACACATTATCATATTTTGATAATGATATTAATATACAGATAAATAACGACCATATCAAAATAAAAAACAACAGTATAGACATAGTAATTGACTCTATGCAAATAAGTACAGAAATTATAGATAAAATTAATGATGAGTGCGATCGTTATATTAATTTCATGTACGATAAGGTAAAACAAAAATCAAAGATAGTTAAACTGGATAAGAAAGAAATATCCGAAATAAAATCACTTTGTCTAGCACATGATATACAGACAGATGCTGTAATAAAAGATAATATAATGACAATGGGTAACATATCATGTAGGATTGGTAAATCAGACGACTGTAAAATAAGCGAAATTGTATTAGATTATATTGAGTCCGATAAGTGCGATTATCAAATATCAATATACGATAATGGTACAAATAACGGTGAATGTACGAATATTTACCATGTTCAAAAATACAAAGATGGTCTAATAGGGAGTATTACTTTATATGATTGATATATCAAGCGAAGATGAAAAACAACTTCTAACACTAACAAAAAAACTAAGTGTTGAGAATGATGCGAATTATAATTTCAAGAAATCTTTTATGAATGAAGTGATAAAGCCGTATGTTGTTAAAAATAAAATAACATATAAGACTATATCCCAGCAGATAGGTTTGTCTTTTGCTGATGTAAATGAATCCTTCTATACCTATATAAGTAAGAAATGGAATGGTAAAGATAAAAATAAATTACACCCTGTAAATAGAAGAACTATGAATTACTATTATGTAAATAAACTAATGGATTACTTAGGGTTCTCTAGTAATTTTAGATCGGATGTTTTAATATTATGGCTTAAACGAACAGATACAGCAAAGTCAAAAATGACTATAAATAATAAAAAGCATAAAAGTATTTTAGATAAGATAATAATTACCGCTGTTTTACGAATAGATAAAATAGATGATAATAAATTACAAATGATATTAAATTCAATAGCGAGTGTTTAAATGACTAATAATAAAGAAGATAGTGTTAAATTTGTAACATGTACCCCTAAACCAGAAGAAATGATGGTTTATATAGCTAGGGTATCTAATCCGAATAACCAGAATAATCCAAAAATCGATAATCTGATAAAATATTGTATAAATAATAACCACTGGTCGGTATTTGAACATGCGTACCTAACAGTTGAGATAAATACACAGATTTTTGTAGCTACGCAAATATTAAGACACAGAAGCATGGTGTTTCAGCAATTTTCGGCTAGGTATTCAGATGTTAATGATCTAGATAGTATAGGTAATATAGAATTAAGACAACAAAGTGTAAAAAATAGACAAAGTTCAACTACGGTATTAGATAAACATGATGTAGTTGATATACAAAGTGATATAGAGAAACATAACCAATCATCAATGTTATTGTATAACAAAATGATAGATAGAGGTGTAGCTAAAGAATGTGCTCGGTCAATTTTACCACAATGTACAAAAACACGGTTATATATGACAGGTAATTGTAGAAGTTGGATACATTATATTAAACTAAGAACATCGGATGGTACTCAAAAAGAACACCGAAATATAGCATTAAAATGCCGAGATATATTCTCTAAATCATTTCCTATAACATCGTCTGTTTTATCTTGGTTGTGATTTTTTTAGTAACCGAATAACAATAATGTTGATAAAAACAACATTATTTTATAAAAAAACTTGACTTTTTTTTAAAATAATTATACTATTTATTATGGACACAGATGGCGACTTTACAGATATGAAAGAATTACAAATAAGTAAGTACGCTAATACATTAAAATGTAAGTTAGATGAACAAACCAAGTCCATAGCCAAAGTAATAGATAACGCTAAAAATTATTCAAGACTTAAAATAGATAATACAGAACTAGAAAAGATAAGTGATAGCCGTGATATGTTAAAATTTCTATACGATAGACTATATATAGCTTTAGCTATAGAAGATAACAATGATATAAAAGAAAAAGATACTACACAGATTCAAATATCTTGTATAGATGAATGTGTTGATAGTATAAGAAAATTAAGACCTAAACTTTTGGAATTACATAAGTCTTTTGATGATCATATTGGTTACATAGCCAGTGATGATTATAAAAAAAACATAGAAGGAAAAGACAAAGCAATAGAAGAATTACATATAACTAATTCTTTTATATCTAGTTTTTTACTGTTGTTCTCAGAAGTAGGTAGCACGTTAGATAAAGTGCTAATAGCATTAGATTAAAATATAAGAGAGGTTAAAGTATGTCAGAGAATAGAAAATTAGTGGCATTTGATATTAATAGTAATTTATATAAAAGAATAGTGAAGTATAAAGACGATATAGGGTTTAAAACACTTACATCTACTATTCAACATTTATGTATCACTCAGCTAGATGGTATTGATAATAAAAAAGATAGTAAAGAAAATAAAATTAATGAGTTAACATGAAAAAATTAGAAAATTGTAAAACAGCAGAAGAGTACTACATGTATGCTATATGTAAAAAAAAAAACTTAACTGATGATGAAAGACAGCAATGTTTAGATAAAATGGAAACAGCAAAGGGTCATTATAAGTTTGCTGAAAACGTACATGGTCTGAACACTGAACAAATACAGATATGTTTAGATAAACAGGAAGATACAATTGATCATAATTGGTTTGCTATATTAGTACCTAACTTAACTACTGCCCAAATTCAGCAGTGTTTAAATACACAGGTAACATCAGAAGATCATTATTGGTTTGCTAGAGATGTGAAGGGGTTAAATGCTGAACAAGTACAGTATTGTTTAGATAAGCAGGAAGATGCAGATGATCATCGTTTGTTTGCTACAAATGTACCTAATCTAACTGAAAAACAAATACAGATATGTTTAGATAAGCAGGAAGATGCAGATGATCATTATCGGTTTCCTATATTAGTACCTAACTTAACTGAAAAACAAATACAGATATGTTTAGATAAGCAGGAAGATGTAGAAGATCATTATCGGTTTGCTATATTAGTACCTAACCTAACAGAAAAACAAATACAACAATGTTTAGAAGAACAGGTAACATCAGAAGATCATCGTGAGTTAGCTGAAAAGTTACCTAACCTGACAACTGAACAAATACAGCAATGTTTAGATGCACAGGTAACATTACACGATTACACTCAGTTTTTTAATAATGAACACATCCTAACAGAAGAGAAAATGAAACAGTGTGGAGATAAGATTACATTAATAAGGTCAAAAAAGACACGTGTATTTCATAACGGTTAGTAAAAAACTAGAGATATAAAAGTTTACTTAAGATGTACCTGACCTAACAAAAAACAGGGACAGTATTGTTTAGATAAAATAAAGGAATTATCATGAAAATAGAAAAGTGTAAAACACCAATAGAATATCGTGAATATGCTACGAATACTAAAAACATAACTGTTCAAGATATACAGATGTGTTTAGATAAGCAGAAAACCGCAGGAGATCATCGTTTGTTTGCTGAATATATACCTAATCTAACTACTGAACATATACAGATATGTTTAAATAAGCAGGTAACCGCATTTGATTATCATTTGTTTGCTAAATATGTACGTAACATAACATCTGAACAAATACAGTATTGTTTGGATAAACAGGAAGACGCAGATGGTCATCGTTGTTTTGCTGAAATTATACCTAACCTAACTACTGATCAAATACAACAGTGTTTAGATA
>JAAHTH010003492.1_pt1 | contig 10706 bp, 4 predicted proteins | sample 6116091 | NCBI WGS metagenome assembly JAAHTH01 (sample SAMN13939990, study PRJNA603662) | sponge metagenome | isolation source: marine sponge | host: Mycale hentscheli | place: New Zealand | collected 2006
TGCGTTCATTGCCCCGCGCCCTTCATCTGGTGCTGCGTCTTGGATCTCGGTCTACCACGTAATTCGCGGTAGCAGACGCTGGCTACAGTTGCACGGAAGCCCACCAGTCTAGCCCCAAAAGCGGAAAATCGGCAAGCGGGGAGCAAAGAAAACTCGCTTTCAAATCAGGCCTTGCCGTACTGGCCCCGCGGCATATAATCTCGGCTCGATCTGGCATAGATCATGCGGCTGTAGCTCAGTTGGCAGAGCATCACGTTGCCAACGTGATTGTCGTGGGTTCGAATCCCATCAGCCGCTCTCTTGCATTTTGATTTCGGTCCCGGAAACGCGGGGTAATCCTTTGGCCGTCAACGCCAGCGTTTTGGGGCAGATTTCTAGATTCGCAGGAATCATTGGTCGGATGAGCCACTGGGGGAGCTATCATCGTTCTTCTGCAGAAATTGCTCGATTCCATTCAGGCGTAGCCCTTGGGTTGTCTCAGAGCACGACGCTTTGGCGTCCACGACACTCGGAACTGGACTGACCGTGCCTTACGCTCAACTTGGCCCCATCGCGATCCACCTTCCTGAAAGAGTGGAAACCAACGAGATGCTACAGGAGCAGTTTCCGCGGTGGGATCTCGCTTTGATCGAAGAAAAGACGGGAATCCGTCAAAGACACATCGCCGCTCGCGAAGAAACGGCGAGTGACCTGGCGGTCAAAGCCGCCCAAAAATTGTTTGAAACAGAGTCGATTCAAGCGGAGTCGATTGATTTCCTGCTGCTCTGCACGCAGACCCCCGATTATCCGTTGCCCACCACGGCCTGCCTGATTCAGGATCGGCTGGGGCTCAAAACCGGCTGCGGTGCCTTGGACTTCAACCTCGGTTGCAGCGGGTACGTGTATGGCTTGGCGCTCGCCGATGGCCTGATTCAATCGGGCGTTGCAAAAAACATCTTGCTACTGACCGCCGAAACCTACAGCAAGTACATCGATGAAGATGACAGAAGCCTGAGGACCATTTTTGGTGATGGAGCGACCGCAACCTTAGTGAACCGGTCAGAGAACCAAACTTTGCGTGGGTTCCAATTCGGAAGCGACGGAAGTGGCGGCGACATGCTTCTAGTTACAGATGGAGGACAGCGATTACCCGAGGACGCCGTCCAGCCCAGACACAGAAAACGCTGGAAAAGTCGACTGTACATGGATGGCCCCAGCCTGATCAACTTCACGGTCGAAGCCATTCCCCGGCTCGTCAACGAAATATTGGCGGCTAACGAGATTACAGAGTCAGAAATTGACAAATACCTGATGCATCAGGCAACTTGGAAAATGCTCGATCAACTGCGGACCAGAATGGAGATCTCCGCCGAGCGTCTACCAATCGACTTGGCAGATATTGGCAACACTGTTTCCTGCACACTGCCAATTCTGATCGATCGCTTGCGCAAACGAGGCGAAATCGATGCAGAATCACTTAACATGCTCGTTGGTTTCGGTGTCGGGCTTTCATGGGCTGGTTGCCTTTGGCAGGACGAATTTTCGCAGCAATCTCAGTAGACTTTGAACTAGCGATGAATGTCCCTGGGCCAGCCTTGGGCGATCGACGGCCGCAATCAACCGATGATCATCCACAACCGTTGCCCAATAATTATCCCCCACCGATGTAAAGCCGCTATAAAATTCGTGTGCTCAGCCAGACCGCGCGTGCGGAAAACCCCGTGGCCGGAACTGAGCTGATCCAAATGTGCAACTTCGGCTCAGTGAACCACAGCATCGTCGCCACAGTCACTAGCATGGCTTTCAATCCGATTGATTCTCTTAATTTTGGGAATGCCCGATGACAACCAATCTCTCCGGTCGCCTATTGATCGCATCTCCTTATCTGACCGATGGAAACTTCATGCGTTCAGTTATTTTTGTGATTCGCCATGATGTTGAGGGCGCGTTTGGGCTGGCAATCAATCGTCCAACGGAGCGAAGATTTCGTGACCTGATTGAGGACAGCGGAGACAACAAGTCCATTCGGGATGATGACATGATCCACTGCGGTGGCCCAGTCGAGGGTCCGCTACTAGCGATCCACAACCTTGCGGGAATAGGTGAACCTTGTGGGCCGTACGATGCGGCCGGTGAATTAATTCATCCTGAAACAACCAACCAATCAGGCATTAAGTACACGGTTCACGATCACCCTGCGGAACCCTGGGGGTCGATGTCGATCGACTTAGGAAATCCCCCGGCTTGGATTACGGGTGACGACGATCATCTCCGTATTTTGCTGAGGCGACCTGATGCAAAGGTTCGTTACATCTCTCATTACAGCGGTTGGGGCCCCTTGCAACTGGATGAAGAATTGCGTGTGGGTGGTTGGCTATCAGGCACACCGGATCCTGAAGTCATTTTTGGGAATCCTGACGAAGCATGGGAAAACGCAGTTAAAAGATGTGGGCATGAAATACTCAACGAGATGGCCCCAGGGGCCCGGTTCGGTGACCCTAACCTGAATTGAAACTCTCCAACTGATCGCGGCGAAACAACGCTATTCCGTTTGACAATGATGCATCACTACAACGCCCCAAAAAGTCGATTTTCACAGTGGAAGAGGCTTTAAATGCGTCGGTTCGCAATCGGCGACATCCATGGGTGCGCCAAAGCACTTCGTTCAGTGATCGCAGCAATCGATCCGCAACCTGAGGATGAAATCGTATTCCTCGGTGACTATATCGATCGCGGTCCCGACAGCCGCGATGCCATTGATCAAATCCTAGAATTGCGAACGCGCACTCAAGTCGTCACGTTACGAGGTAACCATGAGGTCATGCTGATGGGGGTCGCCATACATGGTTTGGATGACTCGGTATGGCTCGCGAACGGGGGCAACTCAACTCTGGCAAGCTATGGTGGCTCGCTGTCGAGGATTCCATCGAATCACCTTCTCTTTTTTCATGAACTACTTCCGTACTACGAAATCGATGACACGATTTTTGTTCATGCATCCTTCGACCCTGACGTTGAGATGTTCGAACAAACCGAAATGATGACCTACTGGACTCACCTGATGCCTCCCCTACCCGGTCCCCACATCAGTGGCAAACGTGTCATTGTGGGACATACGCCACAACCTGATGGACAAGTACTGGACCGGGGTCATCTCGTGTGCATCGACACTTATTGCTTTGGCTATGGATACCTGACGGCTTATGAAATTGGTGGCAAGACGATCATCCAAGCTGACCGTCATGGACACCTGAAACATTCGCCGATGTCTGCGTTGCAAAACAGGCTGCTTAAATTGGGTAAAGGATGTAAAAACTGGATGGCGGCATTGAAGTCAATGCGGCAGGGTGACAATCCAACTTCTACCAGCGATTGACTCTCCTGGCCTTGATCGTATTGATCACCTGAAGCAGGTTCTTCTGATAAAGACATGCCTTCAAGCAAGAAACGGGGCCATCCAAATTGAGAATCAGCTATTCCACAGCAGTCCAAATTCATACGTCCGCGTTCAGCAACTCCAGCCCCAACGGCGTAGAACGCGATCGCCGCAAACCACTCATGCGATGCATCGAACACCGGATAAGGATCACAGCGCGACCAGCAACTCCAGCATCTCACTGGCTGCGGCAATGACTCTCGAAGAAGCCTGGAAAGCACGCTGATAGGCAATCATACGAATTGATTCTTCATCAATATTGACGCCGGTAATCGCGAGGTGCTGACTCTGAAGCGTTGCGTAGAAATCCTTTAAACCAATTGTTGTATTTTGGTGCAAACTGATCTGCTGCCCCAAGGACGCGACTGTATTTTCATTAGTTTCCCGGACGGATCTGCCATCCAATGGATCCAGTGGAGCATCAACAAGATCAACCAATTGATTCAGGACTTCAGTGTCCGCACCGATACCGCCTGAACTAAGGGCCAGATAGTCTGAATCTTCCAGCAGCATTTCATTGACGCCAATATTACCGGCACTATCACCTGTAAAGAACGAATTGATTCCAGCAGCGGCCAAAAAGCCACTGGTATCCTCACCAAAGGTAAATCGAGCCGCTGGTGAAACAGATGCAATGCTAACCCTGCCATCACTTGTGACGCCTGCTTGCAAGCCCGGAATAGCATCGATATCGGCCACAATCGATGCAACCGTGGAATCGCTAGTTCGATCTAGCATTTGAACGTTGATGCGGTGAGTACTAACTAGCTCACCGATGTCATCAACCACATTGATATCGAGGGTGCCATTCTTGGGACTCCAGGGCAAGTTCGCGCGGGTCAACGGAACTACCGACTCCGTTCTTGTGGACCCAACCAACTCACTGAATCCTCTCCGCCCCTGTCCCTGAGAGTGCAACTCATTGAAACTCCGAATCAATCCGATTGCCATAGCGTCGATGGTATCAACAAAAGCTCCAAATACGCTATCGCGTGCCTTCATGGATCCGACAAGCACGCCTTCCTTTGCCTGTAATGGCGAATCAGTTTCAACGATTCGAACCTCGGTTCCTTTCAACTTATCGTTGTAAGCAGTGTATACCTCTCGAGAATTTCCACTGTTGATCAGATAATCTCCACCAATGAACACCGACACAGCACCACTTGCTTGCTCTTGGACATTGATACTGAGGATCCCCGCGAGTTCTTCAAGATCACAGTATCGCTGATCTCGCACGCCCGTGGCGTCGCTTTGGATCAATCCTCCACCTTCAATACCTGCAATCTGGGTATTAAGATCCGCAATGCGAGCTGCCAAATGATTAATTTTGTCGGTGATATTCGCTAATTCGCCATCCCACAATTCACGCCGCTCGAGAACAGCTTCTCGTGTACGTCGGATGTTCGATGCCAAGGTTTCACCTTGCAACACAACGAATTCGCCCAATGCTCTATCAGACGGTTGCGCGGACAACTCATGAAGCGAATTGTTGAAGAGTGATAACTGCTGGCTCAAACCTGTATTATCCAGATCAGTTGTGATCTCTTCCAATTGGGAATACGCCCGCTGCAGTGCATCAGCACCGTCCAAGGCAGATTTGGCGCCATACATACGCTCGGCCAAGGCTTTATCTACCTTCTGAACGATACCCGTGGTCCGAACACCGAGACCTTTGATCAATCCACCGTCGCGAACCGCAGAGGCAGAAGCCTGCTCTAGCTGCTGACGGATGTAGCCGGATGTATTGGCGTTGGCAATATTATTACCGACGACCTGCAATCCGACTTGGGCGGCTTGCAGTGCCCCCGCTGATTGCTGGATTGTCCCGATCAGGCTCATCGCCTAGTTCTCCCACGGCCACGAAAAGACCCTCATCGGGAGTATCGACCGTATTAGGCCTCAAAGTCCATAAAAACCGCTTGAACGTTGCAAACAATTTTATCGGAACATCAGTTTTCGATCCAACGTCCGGGCAATCCCTCCTTGAAAAGCCTGTCACTCGGGAGCCGTCCACGAGAAGGTCACGGAACAAGGCATCAAAAACCGCATGAGCAGTTCTAAAAACGATACAAAAAAGTGACGAAGGGGCAGACTCACCTGCCGCCTTCGTAGTACCCGTATCCTTCTGGATCAACGCTTGATCATGATCAAATCAGATCCGTAAGCACCTCGTCCACTGCTTTCAAGATCTCATCGTCTGATTCACTCTCTTTTTCAGCCGCCAGAAGATCAATGACATCCTCTCTAGCACGTGGCACGCAATTACTCAACTTGGCAATTTCCGCTGGCACCAAATCATTTGTCTCAGCTCCCCAGACATCTCGGTCGATCTCTGAAACCTTGCTTTGCTCTTCGGAGAGCGGCAGTAACTGAGGCACCTCTTCGCCTGAACCATTCGGGATTCGCGTCAGTTCATTCATGACCAGCAAAGCATCGTTGACGGAGATAACCCCATCTCCGTTAACATCAAGATAGTCTGGACCAACCGCTGTCGGAGGAACGGGGATCGAAGCGACGTTGAACGCTTCGAGGTAGTTGATGATTCGCAGCGGATCCAGCGCTGTCACCAGTCCATCTCCATTCACGTCATATTGATTGGCACTGTTTTGCAAGCGACTGGCAAGCACAGTCACAGTGACCGTCGCCAAATTACTTTCGCGGCCGCTGTCATCTGAAACCACGTACTGGAAGGTATCAGTGCCAGAAAATCCGCTCGCGGGACTATAAGCTACCTGCCCATCTGACTGGATCACTGCTGAACCATTGGATGGCGTGTCCTGAATCCTCACCGACTGTTCGTTAATGGAGCCATCAAGATCGGAGTCATTATCAAGAATACTGATCAGCACTGACTCGGAGATGTAGGTGACCGCGACATCATCTTCAGCAATTGGCGGTTTGTTACTCGAGATCGTAACCAACGCCTCGTTGCTTCTCGCCCCCAGATTGTCCTCCACGCTGTACGTGAACGTATCGTTGCTGGGCAGTTCTCCAAACGCTCGGTAGGTCACAACTCCCTGGGCGTTGACTGAAACGGTACCAAAGGCAGGAACCAGCCCAAACTCAACCGTCGACTCCCTAATGGTTCCGTCCACATCCCGGTCATTACCAAGGACGTTGATCACGGTCAGACCACTTTCGTTGAAATCAAGTTGATCATTGACGACCGTTGGAGCGTCATTGATGCCACTAACTCGTAGAGACACGGTTGCCAACGCACTGAGCAATCCGCCAGCGTCCTCAGCAAAATAGGTAAAGGAGTCGACGAGTGACTCGTTTGGCTGCAGTGCCTGAATTGCGAATGAATCAGCAGGGTCATAAATGATGTCGCCAGTGGCAGCATCCAACTCGACCGTCGCTCCAAACGCACTTAAATGAGTCCCAAGCACAACATTTAAGGACTCATTATCGTTAGTGAGCAGATCTGGATCGAAATCATTACTCAACAACAAAGCTTGAGGAATCATGACTTGTGAATCCTCGTCGGTATCAGCCAGAGTATCATCAGTAGCGACAGGTGCATCATTCACCTCAGATACTGAGATTGTAATTTCAACTGGCTGACCGACTCCACCTTCGGAATCTCGTGCAGTGACAGTCAACACAACAGGTCCTGACTGGACGGTGTTCTGATGTACTGCCGTGGTGAACTGCAACACGCCATCGGAGTTAATGATTGGTTGGGCCGCAAATATCGCCGCCTGATCTGCCGTCAAATCAGCGATGTCAAAACTGACAATCTGCCCTGACTCGTCGGCTGGTCCCGGGCTAATACTACTCATCACGACTTGCGAGTACGGTCCGCTGTCTTCCGCGATACTGATGGATGAAATGTCCAGATCGAAAGATGGTGGGTTATTGACACCCTCAACAGCAATCACCAAACGTCTTGGTGGATCACTGACCCACTCGTCCATGATCCCCAAGTCCATTGGACCATCATCGACCAGCGTAACATCAAAGACGACAACGCCGCTCACGTCATCTTTCAATTCGTAATTCAAGTTTGCAGACATGTTCACTCGATCGATGACTGCGTGTGGCAAAGTCTCAAATATTCCAGTCGGGCCGGACACCGGATCAAACACAAACAGAAGATCCTGAACGATTTCGTCCGAGGCCGTTTCTGCAGCAGGCATCACATTGGTCGCCCAATCTGGAACAGAAACCACGCCATCGTTTTCGAGATTTTGTTGATCAAAAGCTCCACTGAATCGCGGCTTGTCATTTACCGGAAGAACATTAACGGTCACCGTTTTGGTCGCGACTCGCCGCTCGGTATAGACGGTGCCATCAAGCGCTACACTCTGGCCATCATCAATGACGGTGTAGACAAATTCATCCACACCGTTGAAATCAACTCTTGGTGTATACCGCAGTTTGATTTCGCCATTCTCCTCCACATAATGCACAATACCGCCGTTTTTGCTGTCGGTTGGGAATGCCGTGGGTGCCAACTCCAGCGTCTGTTCGCCACCGACGGTTGGAGCATCCTCGTTATCCGGGCCCGCAACAAACGGCGCCAAAAGCTCAGCCGCATCCCATTCAGTCGTTGAGTCCTCAACAATCTCGCGATTTAGATCCACTGGAGTCGGATCCGTTGGCGGATCATTCACGGGCCGAATGTCGATTGTGATCTGGAACGGATCTGACGAGTTCAGATCTCCGCGATTCACATCATCCAACCCGTCATCGACAAGCTGCACCTCAAAATCAAATGCACCGAACACGTCAGCCGCAGGCTTGAAATTCAGTACACCCGTTGTAGCGTCAATACTGGGTGCAATGCTGAAGAAGTCGTTCACGGTCAGGGCAGGGTCCGAATAGAACTCAGGTTGCCCAGTCAGGTCCACCGTGAATGTGAGACCCTGTGAATGCTCATCAAAGGCTGTCAGAAGTGGTCCACCAAGTACATTGATGGCATAGTTTGGACGAGTGAACTCAGCACTGTCCTCGAGCACGACCACTTCCTCGGTCTCTGGAGTAAAGACAGGACGGTCATTGACCGGATTCAATCGAAGGAATACACGATTCGTCCGGGTCAAGCGGTCCTCGAGTAAATCACGGGTCAGCAAGTCGTAAGTTTCACCGCCCGATGCTTTGTTGTCCTGCACCGTGTAGAGGAACGTGTCGAGCCCACCAAATGACTCATTGAAGTCCAATGGCGGCTCGTACTGCAATGCAGTGATCAATCCGGTTATCTGGTCGACCACAGGTGTCAAAACCCCGCCTCGATCTGTGAGCACAACGCTGGAATCCAACACCGAGGGAGAACCAAATTCAATCAGTTCCAGTCGCTGCTCCGATGCGGTATCAAAAGGCACCCCAGCTGGGAAGATGTCGACCAATTCATTTTCCGGCCCCACGGTAAAGACATCAAACAAGCCCAATTGTTGATAACCAACACCAGCAGTTGAGGTCACAGGGATTATGTAATCCTCCATTGCGCCGCCACTCTGCGTGTTGTCTTCGCGAAGCGTGTAAGTGATTTCGCCGCGAGACTGGGGATCAGAACTAACGCTCCATGCCTCATCGGCACCATATGGCCCTATCGAAGAAACATTAAGATCCGAATCAGGCAGCACATTTTTCAAACGTGGAGCATCATTGACAGGTCGCACATTGATAACGATCTCTTCAACCGTTGTCCGAGCAACGAATGGCTCGTTCGGGTCTTTCGCAGCATCAGTCGCCGTCACGATCATCGTGGCCTGACCGACAGCATCTGGGAAGGTGATGACAGTCAAGTCGCCAGTTGGCGACAAGGTCGCCGACTGGATCAAATCACTGGGGTTGCTTGAATCAAGTGCAAGCGAGAACGATACATTCTGGTGAGTGGTCTCATCGATTGCGGTAACCGGACCAGGCAGAATATTTTCGGCAAAACCCACCACCACAGTGCCAAGCTCGTCGTCACGCTCAAGTATATCGAGAGTCAGATTCGGAATATCGAATCCGGGTGCATCATTGGTCTCAGCGACCGTAATCGAAACAGTTCCCTGCTGATCGATCAATGACACTTGATCAGGTTGATCAAAGTCCTGATACCCCTGATTCAAGGCTGACGCACTTGCAAGTCCATCGTCCGAGACACGGTAGGTAAACGTCTCAGGGGTAATGAATGGAGTACGCTCGTTATAATTAGGAGAGGCTTGGAAAGTACCGGAAACAAAAACGAAATTCTCAAAGGTGAATGTGTATTGCCCACCCTGATCACTCGGTAAAGTTACTTCACCGTCTCCTGATGATGGCAAATCTGAGACCCCCACAGTACCTGACAAAGTCGTGAACTCAACGACTCGCAACTGCTGACTCGCTTCACTGAACGGAAACGGCAATATTGCGGTATCAAAATGCGGCGTGTTCGGTGTCTCTGAGACACCATCACCATTGATCAATTGGTCGGCTGTAAAAGTAAATACGTCCGCCACATCATCGCCAGTCTCTTCAAATCTCAAACTTCGGTCGTGAACCACAGGCACATCATTCACGGGCTGGATGGCAACCGTGACAGTCGCTGGCAGTGACTCAAGTATTTGTGTGCTTTGTGTGCCATCAATGAACTCATTGGAACCCAAATCCTTGATGGTATAGCTAAAGGAGATGTCACCAAATTGATCAGTCGGTGGCACCAACTCCACATCCCCTGTAGCGGGATTGAGGGTCACACTGCCGCCCAGCGAATTGGTATTCCAATTCGCCGTTACCGATGCCACGACGATCCGCAAATCGTTGTTGTCACTCTCCGAAGAATCGATGTTTTCATCATTGGCTGAGGCACGCCCACGCAGGTCATTCTGAATCAAGAACGCACCAGGAATGGTCAGCGGCGTATCTTCGGTAGGCTCAGGCACTACACCGGTCGCGAAAAACTGCTCCCAAGCAGTCAGGTCCGTATCGGTCGCGGGATTGAGATCCGCAACATCCATCCGGATTTCATCGTCATCAGCAATAGGAACATCGTTCTGAGGAAGAACCGTAATCTCTGCAGTCGCGAGTGGCGCAGTTTTGCGTTGCCCATAAACAAATCGGTTGTTAACAAGGTCAATGGAGATTCCATCATCCGTGGCAACGAACGAGATTTCATCAAGATTATTAGCGTTCCCACCCAAGTCAGGTGCGTTATCACGATTCAAGTCGGTGTTGCCGATGTAGTACATCTCAATGAGTGCACCAGCATGATCAAACAGGGCAATCGCTTGACCACGATTAGTGGTAAAGGCACGCCCTGCTGTGACTGCTGACTCCCCAATCACAATTTGATTAGCGTCAACGACTGGATCGATCGAGG
>JAAHTH010003493.1_pt1 | contig 10706 bp, 4 predicted proteins | sample 6116091 | NCBI WGS metagenome assembly JAAHTH01 (sample SAMN13939990, study PRJNA603662) | sponge metagenome | isolation source: marine sponge | host: Mycale hentscheli | place: New Zealand | collected 2006
AATTCAAGATTGCATTAAAATATTATTGGAGACTTAGTGGTGCATCAGGAACTCCCCCAGCGAATGGTCTGGATAAAAATGTCGGTCATTATAAGGCGAGCTTACCGCTACCTATAACAACATGGAACACCATTCATATTACTGATATGTCTTATGCATTCACTACGGTTCGTCAAACATCCTCTAGCACTATTGGAGCTACATATGATATAGACCCGTCATTTAATGAAGACATATCTAATTGGGATACCAGTAATGTTACAAATATGACAGGAATGTTTCAATGTAATCAACCTTTTGCATCAGGTACATCACCCGCTCAACCCACTTCATTTAATCAAAATATAGGTAGTTGGGATGTATCAAAAGTAAAAAATATGACTGTAATGTTTGCTGGAGCAATTAATTTCAATAATGGACCCTTGTCTAGTGATGATGATATAAAAAATTGGAATATTTCTAGTTTAGAAAATATGAATAGTATGTTTTCTCAAGCAACATCTTTTGATAGAAATATTAATACAAAAGTAGCAGGAACACCTGGGTCACAGTATTTGGCATGGGATACAAAAAATGTTACAAGTATGAGCGGTGTTTTTTCTAGTCATACAAATTGGAATAATTCAATCAACAATTGGAATACAAGTAAGGTTACAGATATGGGTGGTATGTTTCAGAATGCATTAAGTTTTAATAATGCAATAGAAACGATTCCAACTACATTTACAGTTAATGGAGCTACAATAGAATATTTAGCATGGGAAGTTACTCAGGTTACTAGCATGAGGAATATGTTTGGCTATACAACTAGTTTTAATAAATATATTGGAAATTGGAATACAAGTAGTTTAGAATCCGCACGTGGTATGTTTAAATTTGCAACCGCATTTAATAATGGTGGTAGTTCAAATAGTATGGACACAAGAGATGAGACAATTACTTTTCCTTCAGGTGACGTAGTAAACTATACTGCATGGGATATGTCGAGTGTTGATAGTGCGGTGGAAATGTTTCAAAATGCAACAAATTTTGACCAAAAAATGCCTAATTGGGACTTCTCGAATTTTGATAGCTCATCTGCACTTAATAGAATGTTTCGTGGGGCATATCAAAATACAACTATAAATGGTAATTGGACAGGAGGAAGTACAACATTCAAGGATGCACTTGATAATATAGTTTTTGATTCAGGTAATGATGTAAGGAATTTTTACAGTGGTGGAAGTGATTACGAAGAAGATGGTTCAGGTTTTGCACTACACCCAGTTGGAGAATTTCCAAAATTATTTTAATTGCATACTAATAATTTATGACCAGTACTCGTTTTAGTTTTACGCCTCTGAGTTTTATTTTGTGTTTCTTTATGATGACATTTTTTACATATATTAACTATATTCGCAGGATGATTTTTATGAATATGGTCTATAAATCCATTCTTATCAGCAAATTCTTGACCTCTAAGATGATGAATATCTACGCCTTTTTTTCCACATATTTCGCAATTACCTTTTAATTTATTAGCATTATATCTAGATTTCTTTTTAGATAACACACCATTTGCTTCAGGAGTTAATTTTAATCTTAAGTTAAATGCACGTTGTAGAAAAGTATCGGGCATTCTAAGTGACTTACATACTTCTAATCCATACATATTATCACCGGGCCCATCTTCAAGTATTCTAGTCCATATTAATTCATCACTTGCCTTATCGTATTTTACCGACATATGTTTGAATACCAATCTCTCTAATGATGTAATCTCAGAAAGAGTTGTAAGTTGGTGTAAATGAGTTGCAAATATATATGATGCATTCTTACTATTGAGTTCTTCTATACCACTAGTTACAAGAGCTACAGCAGAATTTATTTCTGTTCCAGAACATAATTCATCTCCTAAAATTAAACTATTTTCATCTGCACATCTCAATATAGTATTAAGTTCACACATTTCTACTTGAAACGTTGATAATCCTTTAAAAAGATTGTCATTACCTAGAATTCTTGTATAAATAGCAGTGTATGGTTTATAAATAAGTGATGAAGCAGGAACAAAACAACCTGCCTGTGCCATAATAATAGCAATGCCCATTGATTTAATAAAACTTGTTTTACCAGCAGCATTTGTGCCATACAATAATACACCATCTCTGTTATCACAACCAATAAATAAATCATTGGCTACATATGTTTCTTCTTTTTGAATATTTTCAATTAATGGGTGTCTTAATTTTGTAGCTGAAACAAAACTTTTGGGAGCATCATCACTGATTGTAGGACAACAATAATTATATTTCAATGCAATATATGCTTTATTCATAATTACATCAATCAATGAAATATATTGTACAAAAAGATTAATATTCTGTTCTTTCTCAGCCAATAATTTTACAAATTCCTTGTATTGTTTCTTTAAAGCACCACTTAATTTTATATTTTCATCAAAAATTGTTTTTGCTACCTTATCGATAACTGTTGATATAATAATTTTTTCTGTTTTAGTTCGTTTTTTAAATGATAAATCTTTTCCACAGGCTAAATAATAATCTTTATTTTTTTCATGTGTCCAATCTATTTTCAATAACTCATCTTGCAATGCAATTGACCTTGTATTTGTAGTAGTAAAACAAACTGGAGATTTTTCGGTTTTATATTTTTTTACTTTCTTCTCCCCACCGAGTAAAGAATCTAAAAAGTTGCCAATTTCTGTTAACTGTAATTCTGATTTTGAAATAGTATCATCAATTTCATCTACTTCTGGACAAATACCGGGTTTAAAGAAATTTTTATCAAATTTTTCATAATTAGTTAGTTTTGAAGCTACTTCTTCATCAATGTTGTCTTCTATCAAACAAATAACTTCAGTTGTATAGTAACTTAATTCATCAACATCAGGAACATTGATGTCCAAATATTTAATTATTTTATCGAAGATAGAGAGATTTTCCAGAAAGTTATTATGTATAGAATGAAGTAACCATATATTGTTCAATAGTTGTATGACTTCTGAAGGAGATATTTTACCCACAAGAATTTTCCTGTACAGTCGCTCCATATCTTTAAATCTAGCAAATTTCTTACGAATTTCTTCAAATTCTTTCCAATTATTAATAATATACTGTGTGGTATCGTATTCACGTTTAAGATATTCACTATCTATTGATGGGTGAAGTAATTGGTGACGGAATTTCCTAGTTCCCATTGGAGTTTTACATTTATTTAAAAGTTTTACTACACTAGAATACTGTCCATTCTTACCCGTTTCTAAAATATTTAATTGACTAAGAGAATGTGTGCCTAGTTGCAATGAGTTTTCAATATTTTCAACTAATGGGTCATGTAAATTGCGAGTTAAACTAGGATTTTGGGTATAAATAAAATCAATCAAAAAGCACATAGAACTAGTTGCATTTGGTTTTTCTCTAAGCTTATGGGTTTCCATAAAAACAGAATAATCAGGAATAGTATAATATCTCTCTATAATAGTTTGTTGATAAGTTTGTGAAGAAGAATTTTTTACAGCATTGTAATGAACACTATCTTTATCATTGACATTTATAATATGTATCTTAATTGATTGGACGCCAGCATATTGCATCATAATATCAATATCATCAGGAGAATCAAAATTATGGATAATAATTATTTCAGAGGGGTTATGAATACTGTAAAATCTGGATAAAGAATCATAAAGGGTAGTTTCTTGTCTTTTTATGAAATATTTCATATATTCTGAAATATTAACTGAACCAGTACATGTATCTACACAAGCCATACCAAAACTGATAAATGGTCTTTTGTTAATCATACTAGAACTTTTTTTATTAATCCATAAACACATCATATTATTTGTAATTATTTGGTTGTTGAAATAGTTTGTAATAGCTGGACTTTCAATGTGAGTTTGACGTCGTATGCTAGGTACTTTTTCATCTTGTTCCCATACTGGTACAGTATATCCATTTTCAACTAGTATTTGTATTTTTTTTTCAGGATTACCATGCATTGGTTCGCCAGCCATTACAACTTTCATACCATTAATATCTTTCATATTGCTTTTAGCAGCAATATTCATATCACATAATCTAGAAAAATCTTCAATGTTACTACCATGATATTCATGTGTTACAGGGTCTTCTAGTGCATAAACTTCAAAAAAACTACCAACTTGATAAAAAACGATAGTTTTTTCACCATATCTCAATTTCATTTTTTTAGTAAGCTCCAGATATTTTTCTGCTTCGCTCTTATTACGGGTTGTTGTTTTCTTTTTAGGCATGATAATAGACTATAAAGAAATCACTTTAAATTGTTTTTAAAATGTTTTACATGTCTGACATGTAGTTATGAATAAGTATTTCAGAAGTTTTATTATAAACACTACCTGATAATCTTGAATCTTCATACATTTTACGTAAAACATCTTCAGGAGCGGCGCTCCCTATTTTAATTAAATTATGCCTTTTCAAATAGTTTTTAATATCAGTTATTTTTGTGCTTTTAAGAACATCCATATCTCTTTTTATTCTTCTGCGTGTTTTTTTGTTTTTAATAAGAATACCAACTGAATTTTTATTTTTCCCTAAGGTAATTTTTCTTCTAAGTGTTTTGTTTCGTTTTTTAATTTTCTTTTTTGGTGGTTCAGGTATATTTATATCTACTAGTGGATTTTTAAATGTTGATGATAACTTTTCTCTAACTTCGTTTAATTTGGCTTTTCTTTGATTTGCATTAGATTCAGGATTAATCATAGTTTGTGGTTTATCATTAATAACTAATTTTGGTTTAACGTCAGTTGCACTTTTATTTTTTTTAAGGGTTTTTTTATACTGTCTATAGGTAGGTTTATTTCCATTTTTTAAACATCCATAAGGTGGTGGAGAAATGACAGAATTAGGAATTGTAGATTTTTCAAAAATTTTATTGGTATGGTCTTTAAAAAGCATATTTTCTTCTGGAGAAGAGTGTATAATTTCATGTTTTTGCTCTCTATCTCGTTTGCGCATTGTTTTATCTCGTTTTTTTTTCGCTCTTTTTTTAACAACATCGTTCAAATAATCAATTGACTCCTTAAATTCATCTTGAAATGTTTTAACAGTTGATTTTTCTAAATTACCAGAATCAGAATTATTATTATTATTGCGTTTATGTTCTTTAATTCTCTGCAAAAGTTTTTTTTTTATATCATTGGGTTTAAGGCTTTTATTTAAAAGAGAATTTGAAACACTAGGTCTTTTTCGTCCTTTTTTACTTTTTGTTTTACCTTTAGATGCTCCAGATAACTTAAAAAATGCAGGATTAATTTTTAATTGTTTTACAGCACTCATTTAATAATAATAATAAGGATAAAAAAATCTGAATTTTATCATAAATACATATGATTAAGAACAGATTTCATAGGGTCATTTTTTCTGGATTTAACCTCTTCATTTGAAATATATAATTCAAACCCTTTATTAAAATCTCTTTTAGTTAATTGTTTCTTTTCTCGTTTAGGTAGGCAAAAAACACGTCTGCTATGTGCAATTTTAGTTTTTGCAAAAAGAGTTTCCATATCTCTACCATAATATTTAAAGTAGTCCATTTTAGAAGTAAACCAACTATCTGGCAATTGTTCTTTAATTTTCCAGTTAGCTTCAGCAATTTTTTTTTGAAAAATAAGATTTAGTTCAGAATCTTTATAGTCATCGGTTTTAAATCGCCATGTAAAGCGTGAATCTAGTCCTTGATTATACGCGAAAAAGCAATTTTTTAATTCTTTTTCATAACCTGCTATAATAACCATTAAATTGTCTTTATTATCACTTAATGCCTCGCATAATGTATCAATACATTCTTTTGCGAAACTATCTCTTTTTTCTGAATTACCTAAAGCATATGCTTCATCAATAAATAATACTCCACCAATACATTCTTTAACAACCTGTTGTGTTTTTAATGCTGTTTGTCCTAAATATCCGGCAATAAGGTCAGCTCTTGTAACCTTTTTAAATTTATTTTTAGACAAAATACCTAATTTACTAAATATTTTTACCATTATTTTTGCAACTTCTGTTTTACCTGTTCCTGGTTGACCATACATACAAGTATGCATAAAATCACCATTTTTATCTAATTGGTCTTTATGAAGATTTTGTACAAAATACAAAATTTGGTCAACAATAGAATTTTTAAGAGAATGCATTCCAATCATTTTATCTAAGTCACGTAATGGTTTATCAATCTTATGAATTGCTGCCATGTTGATATTATACTCTTTATCAATTGCTAATGGATAATCATCAATTAATTTGAGTAAATCGCCCAAACAATTAATTTCCACTTGAATATCAACAAGCTCTTTTTTAATTATGGGTTGTTTTGGAAAAGTAGAAGAGAAACCTGGTGGAGGAGGAGGTGGTAGTAAAGGTCTTCTCATAGCAGGTCTATTTCCTGAATTATATTTCCAGGAATTATTGCTTCTAAAAGAGAGATTTGATTTGGGATAATCGTTGTTTTTAGTATTAAAAAAAGAGTTAGATGGCTTATATATTTTATCAAAATCGTTATTTACATTATTTAAAAAAGTATTCAGGTCAGTAGTATTATTTCCATTGTTAATAGTTAATTTTGAGTTTTCATCCAGACTTTTCTTTAAAATATCAAAAAATATATTTTTTTTATCATCATCTTGTGAGCGATTATCTTTAATTTTATTAACGATTTTATCAACGGTCATATTAAATTTATTCTTGTTTGTTTCTAAACTATTTGTTTTATTATTATTCTCACCAACATTTTTTAATAACAATAAATTTTTCTTTTTAGAATTTAGTAGAGGAGTAAAAAGAGGATTTTTAAAAATATTCCCACTAGGGTCTAAAAAAGGATTGTGGTTTTTGTCTGATATAGGTGCTTTATATTTTTTTTCGGGTGTTTTTTTTGGATTATCTATTTGGTCTTTTTTATTTTTATCGTTTTCTTCATTATTGGAATCGGAATTATTATTATTATTATTATTATTATTATTATTATTATTATTTTCAGGATTCTTATTTTTCGGTCCATCGTTGTTACTCATTTATATACTCTGTATCCATTTTATTTTTTAAAAACTATTTAAAGATAAATTGAAATAAAAAATAAGATGAATAATATCTCAAAATCAATGTCTGCTTCTAGAAACGAAAACAAAGAAATAGATTCATGGGATATAATAAAATCTTATTTTAGTGAAAGGCACCTACAAAGGCTGGTGAGACATCAGATTGAATCTTACAATCATTTTATCAATAATCAAATTACTAAGACAATCGATATGTTTAATCCAGTTTCAGTACATTCATCGCATTATAAACACCCCGAATTGGATGTTTATAGTCTTGATATGTCTATTTCATTTGATAATTTTAGATTGCATCGCCCACAAATTCATGAGAATAATGGTGCAATGAAATTAATGTTTCCCCATGAAGCCAGACTAAGAAATTTTACTTACGCTTCTGTTATGACAATTGATTTGAATATTAAAATTACTCATAGATATGGAGAAAATTATAGTAATTCTGAGACATTTTATAAGTCATTGCCAAAAATTCATATAGGAAAAATGCCCATCATGTTGAAATCAGACGGTTGTATTTTGACCCAATATAATCATCTCAATCCAGATATTACTGGAGAGTGTAAAATGGATACTGGTGGCTACTTTATAATTAATGGTTCGGAAAAAACTGTTATTCCACAGGAAAGAGCTGCCGAAAATAGAGTTTACTGTTTCAATGTCAAGAAAAATAATAATAAGTGGTCGTGGGTCGCTGAAATAAAATCCGTACCAGATTTTAAATGTATTTCACCAAAACAAATTCAAATTATGATTGCTACAAAAAATAATGGGTTTGGTACACCAATGTATATAAATATACCTAGAATCAAGCAACCAATACCATTATTTATACTTTTTAGAGCATTAGGAATTGAGTCAGATAAAGAAATTTGTGATATTATTATTCTTAATAAAGATGATGCAAAACAAAAGAAAATGTTATTTGGATTGAAAGCATCTATCGTTGATGCAAATAAAAACATGACTCAAGATAAGTGTATTAAATATATTACAAATTTTGCAATGTACACACCATTGAATATGGATAAAGAAAAGGGTGCACAAAAGAAGCTTGAATTTACACTGAATGTATTAAATAATGATTTATTCCCACATTGCAAAACAAAATCTCAAAAAATTAAATTTCTAGGTTATATGGCAAATCAATTATTACTTACAAGTTTTGGTTATTTACAATCATGTGATAGGGATTCTTATACAAATAAAAGAGTCGATTTGACAGGTACTCTGTTGAATAATTTATTCAGAAATTACTTTAATAAGCTTGTAAAAGATATGCAAAAACAAATTGTTAGAGAAATGAATAACGGTTCATGGAAATCCACAGATGATTATCATGGAATTATCAATAAAACTAACATTTATAAAATTATTAAATCAACTACAATTGCCAATGGAATCAAACGAGCTCTAGCTACTGGTGATTTTGGTATTAAACATACAAATTCTAATAAAGTTGGTGTTGCTCAAGTACTGAATCGACTTACGTATATTTCTAGTCTTAGTCATTTAAGGCGTATTAATACACCTATTGATAAAAGTGGAAAGTTGATTCCTCCCAGAAAGTTGCATAATACACAGTGGGGAAAAATCTGTCCAGCAGAGACTCCAGAAGGTGGTAGTGTAGGTGTAGTAAAAAATCTTAGTTACATGTGTCATTGTACAATTAAATCTCATACAGAACCTATAACAGATATCATTAAAGATTTCGTTCAGTATATTGATGATATGTCACCAAAAGAATTATATCAACAAGTAAAGGTATTTGTAAATGGTTGTTGGATTGGAATTACAAAAAAAGCAGAAGAATTATACAAATTTCTGAAAGAGAAAAAATGGAAAGGTATAATTAACATCTATACAAGTATTGTTTTCAATATTCGAAAACGAGAAATTCGTATCTGCAATGATGGTGGCAGATTAACCAGGCCTGTATTGAAAGTACGAGATGGTAAAATACTGATTACTCAAGATATTATTGATAAATTAAATAAAAAAGAGCTTTCATGGGAAGATTTATTGGTATCAACAAATATAAGTGAGTCAGTTATTGAATATTTAGATTCAGATGAAGAATCTGTATCAATGATTGCTATAAATCAATCAAGATTACAAAAAAATCTTATTGCAAATGATTTAGACTTAGTTACAAAATATACACACTGTGAAATTCACCCTAGTACAATATTTGGTATTTTGGCTAGTTGTATTCCGTATCCTGAACACAATCAATCTCCTAGAAATACATATCAGTGTGCTATGGGTAAACAGGCAATGGGTATGTTTGTATCTAATTTTGATAAAAGAATGGACAAAACAGCATATGTTCAAACATATTCAATGAGACCTTTAGTTGATACAAGATTGATGAACTTTATTAATCTTCATAAAATACCTTCTGGTGAAATGGTTATGGTTGCAATTATGACATATACTGGTTACAATCAGGAAGATAGTATTATGTTTAATGAAGCTAGTGTTGATAGGGGTTTGTTTTCAGCAACAGTATATCATACAGAAAAAGATGAAGATAAGAAAATTCATGGTGATGAAGAAATTCGTTGTAAACCAGATAAAAATAAAACAAAAGGAATGAAATTTGCTAATTACGATAAACTAACATCTAAGGGTGTTATGCAAGAAAACAGTTTAATTGATAATAAAGATGTTATTATTGGTAAAGTTGTTCCAATCAAAGCAGCGAGAAATGACCATACTAAGGTCATTAAATATAGTGACCAGAGTAGAATATATAGAACAAATGAAGATACATATATTGATAAGAATTATATCAATAGAAATGGCGATGGTTATACATTTGCAAAAATTAGAATCAGAGCGTATAGAAAACCTAAAATTGGGGACAAATTTTCATCTAGGCACGGACAGAAGGGTACTATAGGAAATATCGTACCAGAATGTGATATGCCTTTCACATCTGACGGAATTCGCCCAGATATTATAATTAACCCGCATGCAATCCCGTCACGTATGACAATTGGTCAGCTGAAGGAAACACTACTGGGTAAAGTACTTTTACAATTAGGAGGATTTGGAGATGGAACTAGTTTTGGAGACTTTTCAGTAAAGGAAATTAGACAAATATTACTTGAAATGGGAAAAGATAGAGGAGGTGATGAAGTTTTATATAATGGCATGACTGGTGAACAAATTGACACATCTATATTCTTCGGTCCAGCATTTTATCAGAGACTCAAACATATGGTTGCTGATAAGGCACATGCTAGAGGAATCGGTCCAATGGTGGTATTAACACGTCAGCCAGCAGAAGGTAGAGCTCGTGATGGAGGATTGCGATTTGGCGAAATGGAGCGCGATTGTATGATTAGCCACGGTGCTAGTAGATTTACTCAAGACAGAATTTATTATGCATCAGATAAATTCAAGGTTCCTATCTGTAAAAAATGTGGATTAATATCTATTTATAATGATGAAAAACATAAACATTTGTGTCCAACTTGTGAAAATAGAACAGATTTCTCCATTGTAAATATGCCATATGCATGCAAACTTCTTACCACGGGATTGATGGCGATGGGGAGAGGGCGGGGGTGGATAACGGGGGAAGTGAAATAGTTGGGTG
>JAAHTH010003498.1_pt1 | contig 10700 bp, 8 predicted proteins | sample 6116091 | NCBI WGS metagenome assembly JAAHTH01 (sample SAMN13939990, study PRJNA603662) | sponge metagenome | isolation source: marine sponge | host: Mycale hentscheli | place: New Zealand | collected 2006
TTATCATATCAATGATATATTTCTAAGAAAAAGAAAGAAAAGACTAAGGATCTACAAATGTTTTGGGATGAATACAAATTATCAGGGTACAACAAAGATAATACTGTTATAATTGATGACTATGATGAAGTGTACGATACACAACCAAACAATTGTATTATAGCGACACCTTTTGAATTTACCAAAGATGATAGTGAGAGTGATAGATACTTGAAAGATTTACAGAAATCTTTAGAATCTATTAAAGAAGGTGAACCAGCGAAAGGTGTAAACCGTTCTTTGGGTTTATCTTAAGATACTTAAAATACAAAAACGAAATTATAAAACTAAAATATTGAAATAACTAAACTTAATAACCATGTCCCAATTTGAGCTTTTTAACCAAGCTCTTGCCGTATATAAAAATATTAAAGAACCTGTAACTTTACCACATAAAGATGTTACAAAGTGTAAGCACACTGATCTCATAAATGAAATCGGAGTGATCACATGTCTTTCTTGTGGAGAAGAAATTCAGCATACGATCACTCATGAAAAAGAATGGAGATACTATGGGCCATCTGATAGTAGACGAGGTTCAGATCCAAATAGAGTCCAGATACGTAAAACTGACGAAAGGAATATTAATAAGGATGTAGAAAATATGGGATTCAGTGAAACCATAGTGACAAAAGCTGATGAGCTATATACACAAGTCACTAAAGGTCAAATTTATAGAGGTAATTCTAGAAAAGCTATCGTGTTTGCGTGTATATTCCACGCGTATAAGATGTCAGGAAAGCATCAAACTCCTGATAATCTAGTAAAACTTTTTGGTCTTACACGTAAGAATGGTCTACATGGTCTGAAGATCGTTGCTGTTAATGCACCTAAAGACTCCAAAATCCATACAACTATTATTACTCCAGTACACCTTATACATGATATTATGAATAAGTTTAAAGCTACTCTTGATCAAAAATCAGATGTAATACAACTTTATGCCCGAATCAAGAATCGTTCGTCTAAGCTTAATCGTTCTCGTCCTCAGTCTGTTGCTGCTGCTCTTACATACTACTGGATACGAAAGAAGAAACTAGATATAAGTCTCAAAGATTTCGCTAAAAAAGTTGATCTATCCGAACTTACTATTAATAAAAATGCTAAGGAAGTAGCGCTCGTACTTGGAACTCCTAATATTATTTAAGCTTATGATACACATTGTTATCATAAGAAGAATAAGCATTTAAGAATAAAATACTATAATTATAACAATAACAATGACAACTAGAAAAATTAATGAATCAACTAAGAAAATAGTAGCATATTCGCAAAAATGGAAATGTAATATTTGTTACGATATGTTACCATCTACCTATCAAATCGACCATATCATACCACATTCTATTCTTAACGATGATTCTTTGCATAATTTACAAGCATTATGCCCAAACTGCCATGCTAAAAAGACACAAAGTGAATATGCAAGGATAATAAAATACAAAAAACAAAGAGCAATAGTAAATCATCCAATATGTTGGTTTTGTATACAAAAAGTAGTTCCAAATATGGAGTGTAATTGTGATAAAACTCTTAGAAATATAGAATTTCAAATTCCAACACAGTCATGTTTAATAAATTCTTTTGATAAATTATTGTATATTGAAGAAGATAATAAAATTATTCCTGATAATTATGAATTATTATTAAAAAAATCTTTTGACAAAAGTTGTTTTATCAAAAAAGATAATATTTTAAAACTCACAATAGAACCTGAAAAACTTACAATCAATAATACAGATGAAATTATAATATTAGATGAAACTGATTATACTATAGAGTTTATAGCTAATTGTATATGGAATTCAACTCGAACAAAAAAATATAGTAATTTTTTTACTGAGATTGCAATAGATATTATTTATACAAATCAACCAGATAATCCAAATGATCCGGAAAGGTTGATTGAACACATACATTCAAAACTACCTAATTTATTACCCGAAAGAATTTTCAGTGATGTTAATAATATAAAATATACTTATTTCACGGATATTTTTTAGCTTTACCCTTACCCTTACCTTTATCCTTACCTTTATCCTTAGTAACAACCTTACTTTTGGGTTTATATTTCGTACCCGAACCACATTCATGATCAATAAGTATAAGGTTGTTATCGTTGAACCAAGAACAGAAAAAAGCACATAATGTCCTCTTTTGCATTGTACCATAAAATATAATTCTCTGTAGTTCAACAAGACTCATCTTTCTTATACCAGCTTTAAGAGCATCCCATTGACCTTTGTTAATGTCTTTTCCTCCTAATTTGACTAGATATTGAAACAGATCTTTTTCTGGATTATCAAACCAATGCTTTGCAACTTTAGGTTCTATATTATCTATACCAGTTTTCTTAAAATTTTCTACATTATCAACTAGATTGATCAGAAATGTAGAAATATCTTCCTTGCTATTATAAGGTATTTTGATATTTGTAGTTCCTAATCCTACAACTATATTATCATCTACTAACCCTCGTTGGATTCTTGCTACCTTAGAACGACTAAGCGGAGATCCACAACTGTTACCTAACACATATTCTAATGTCTTAGGGGTTGGAGGAACTGGCATTTCTGTGTAGAATGTTGCGATTAATGCTAAAGTCCATCTATTGTATCCATTAAAGCATTGTACTCCTGAAGTTTTCCTATGACCAAGGAGTTGTTCATCACATTTTCCATCTCTACAATCACGAATACAGAACTTATTTTTAATAGGATTAATTTGACCGTAAAAAGGCTTCTTTTCCATTTTCTTTCTTATAGAAATATCATTTTCCAAATATTCCTCTTCTTCTTTCTCACTACAGTCTTTCCATCTCAATGAATTAAGATCTGTATCATTACCTGTAATATTTAGACAGCGAAGAACTCCTAATTGAGTATATTCTAGAATTGAAACAATTAAATTATCTCCGACTTTTCTTATACTTGACTCAAAATATTTGATTATCTTATTAACAAGTTCAATTTTATCTGGTTGGAACTGTCGACCTCTTTCCCTTAAGACTTCAGCCTTGACAGAATTTTCCAAAACCATCTTTTTATACTTCAATGGAAGTCTTTCTAAGTGTACTCTTATTTCTTTAGAATTAGACAAATCTTTAATAACTCTAGGTAATGCTAAGTCAGCGAAGTACTTCTCTTTAATAGTATCAAATGTCTCTTTCGTCTTAACATTGGGATACTTCGTATAGTAAGCCATACTTGCAGATCCGTTTGTTGAAAGACTATCTATTAAGAAATACATATCATTCTCTTCTTGTAGATATGAAGTAAACCCATACCTATTATAGATTTGTACGCTATTACTAATGATTGTATCTAGTGCTGTTAATAGTTCAAACTCATTATTAGATAATATTTTATCACTAATATTTCTAAACGACAATATGAAGTTAGTTCTAAATAATTCTACAATAGCATCAACAAGCTGTTGAATCTTATCTTGAGAGTAATATAAGTCATATGTTGAGTAGTCTAGACTATTCAATGATAAACCACTTGACTCCTTATACTCTATCTCGGGAATCCCAATACATTTATAGTCACAATTTGTATAGTTACATATACGTGTATTTGGTTGACCAATTACTTGATTTCTCTTATATGTGAGCGCACAGTCAAATGCCGCTGATCTCATAATAACTTCAATCTTCTTGAAGCTAATATCTTTCTTTTGTGCAATACGATACATTTGTTCATCAATACCTGAAACAGGTTTATCAACCTTTGGTGACATAGGTACAGCAACCTGTAAATATATATCTTGTGTAATATCCTTTTTCTTTGATAATAATAGCTTATGAGATCCTACTCTGTATCCTCGTGCTAGAGCCTGATCAATACGAGCATAGTTAAACCAAGGTGTTTGTATGATCTCTACTTGAACGTTCTTGAAAGTAACACCTTCTGATACTACCTGAGAACCAATTATAACATTTATTCGATCTCCTTCTATGTTATCGGGTTTATTGAAATTACGAATTATACTAAGTTTATTAGTTGTATCTCCTGTCAAAACAGCAAAAGTATTTTTTTCCTTTCTAACTACTCTTCCAGATGTCTTAGAGAAGTTAAGCGCTTTTAGAATCATTGTAAATAGTATAATACCTCCTTCGCTAACAGAATCATTATACACAAACACTAGCTTATTGTCTTTTATAGAATCTAAAATTATTCTACAACTAGCAGCATACTTACAGCTATATTTAGACAAAGCGTCAATACCACCTGTTTTAAGCTCTTTAGCAAACTCTAAACCACTCTTGGTCCATGTATGAAATGACCTCTTTTTTTTACCAAATATGTTTGTCTTACCTTTCGTAATCTTGATATATTTTTCAAAACCTTTAGTACCCCAACTTCCGTCTGGAAACACAAATAAAGATGCTTGACGTGAGTTTCGATAATAACCAGAACCTTTTTTATCTATGTTAATTCTAGCCTTATCCATTTCCCATGCCTGCAAGTACACATCTGTCTGGAATTTACTCATACTACTCTTGTATATATTAAACAATTCTTTACCCTGTATATCGGGAATTACTATACTATCACCGTGAAATACTCTATTAACATCAGAAGTTATACCTCGTAAATATGAAACTCTACCTTTGAACTTTTCCATAAGAACTTCAGATCCTTTATCTGTTATTAAATCAAGGTCTTTATCTACTTTATCACAATACTCATCAACAAATTTCTTTCCTGTTGGTAACTGCTTATTTTCAGGTAAGATAAGATTCATAACGGAAGCTATATCCCATACTCTATTACGCATAGGAGTACCTGATAACAGTATAACCTTACATCCTTGTACTACATGTAAAAATTTCCATATCTGTTTGTAACTCGCACCTTCTTTATTATTATCGGCTAAGTTATGTACTTCATCAATCACGATAATATGATTGTTATATCTTTTCAGTATTTCATCTTTACTAAGTTCTTTAACTCTTTTTGAAAACTTAGCATAAGTATAATTACTTCCTAATTTATAGTATTCAGACACGGCTTTTTTCATGCGATTCTTTTCTGTCCTAGCAGTATCACCTAAGTCTTCAGGAATATAGCGTCCATCTGTACATACGTTAACAAGCTCATTAAGAAAATTTTTGCTTAATGTAATACTAGCGATGTATATAGCACCCTTGAATTTTCTTTCTGACTTGATCTGTTCTATTGCTCCTACAGCCGAACAAGTTTTTCCTGTACCCATTTCATGAAACAATAGAACTCCGTTATAAGGAGTATGAGAGGAAAGGTATCGTGTTATAATCTTTTGATGATTCATAAGATCTCCAGGTTTTTCCGGTACACTCTCTATCTTACTTAAACGTAGATCATAAAACTCTTTTTTTCTATATATACTATCATAAAATTTTCCTTCATACGGATTAAGTAGATCGTCATCGTAAGGTACAACATTAGGATATTTAGGAAGAAATCTAGTTATACCATCAGTAAAATTTACCATTTATTTATTTACAATATTTTTTTAACCTTGTTATTTGAATTAGTCTTAATTTAATTGCATGCAATTAAATTCAATTGTTAACTAGAATCTGAGTAATAGTCTGAATCAGCCTCTGAATTATGATCTGATGAGTCGTAATAGTAATCAGACTCACTGTCTTCAACACCATCGCTATCTTCATTAGAACTTCTATTTGATCTTCTAGATAAAGTGTCTCGACGCCGAGGGGATTCTGAGTGATAAGATTTGGGAAGATGTTCAATCAAATCTGGGTAAATCTCTTTGATCTTTTCCGGTTGCGTCAAGAAAGTTCGAACACGATTGATTAACTCGTCATCAGCAGGAAATTCTCTCTGAATTTTATTACCTGGTAACAGCCGACCAACGATCTCGTAATGATTTCCTCCTACCCAAAGTACAATCATACTTTTTCTACCCTTAAGATTATTTTTTGTAGGACAAGTGTTATACGGAAGTCTACTGGTTCCATCGAGAAAGTACACATCTCGATTGAAGCGATTAGATATATACTCAATAGTATAACTATCTACGTCTTCACTCACTCTTTCTAGACCTTTAATATATGACCGATATGCCGAATTCTTAGACTCTTCTAAAACAGTTGTTAGTAGCTCGATAATTTTGACTTCAATATAAGAAGCTTTCTTATCACCTAGTTGTTTTATTTCTTCGAGAGATCGTAGATGGTTTATAACCTCTTCACATACAGCTATATTAGTATCCTCGATATTCTTATCTTGTGTCCGTTCATAACCTTGAGGAAGACATTTTGATGTCAATACATTAAAGGAAATTAATTCAGTAAGTATGTTATATACTTCACTAAGTTTTTTATCATCTTTTTTAAGTTTCTTAATCACTCTGCGAGTGCTACGACCTCGAACTTTACCTCCTTCTTGCACGAAGTGATAAAAATTCTCTAAAATCTCACAAACATTTTCTTGATATGGAACTTTTGAAATTAATCCTCCACCCATTTCTTCCCAACTTTCAATATCTACTTTACCTGCCATACTAGCCCGAAGCCTTATTACAAACTTCATACGACCTTTTCTGTCCATTGTTGCATAATCTTTAGAGTAGGCATGAAGAAGAGCATGAAATAAACATGAACCTTCTCCTATAGTTCCTGTGCGAACTAATACATCTTCGCCTTCTATCGGTGAATAGAAGACAACTGATTTATTCACAGGGAGCATTTTTAAAGGTTTTTTCTGATGTGCCATCATTATTGTTTTTAAGTTCAAATTTGTGTTTTTAAATAGATCTTCTATGTCATGTAGTAATTTCCACTCATATTCATTGGAAGTAGGAAAAAGTTTATGAGATTTAGAATATAATACTAGATTATCATTTTCCCATCGAAATTCAAGTACGGAACATGGTGAAAAATGTGCAAGAAGATCTCTATCTTCTTTAGACAAAGATATTGGTGAGTTGTAAGGATACTCTTTGCTCCCTCTGAATACACCACTTCCATCACATAGTTCAAAAAAAGAAAAACCACTATAAGACTTTTGACTTACACTAAACAACATATTAATTCTATGCACAGGTCTATACACTTCAAATACACAGTTTTTAATATTACGTTGAATATATATAAAACCTCCATATCTACAACACATACTTTCTTGTGTCTCTTTGCTAGTAGTAAAAATCTTGGTTACTTTACAAAATGATAAATTTAGAGTAGCTCTCTTAGCTAACGCAAGACGATGAGATATGTTATACATACTCATATCTTTACCATTAATTTTTATAGGTATATATATGATAAAAATATCATCTTCCCAGTAACCCTCAAATATACTTACATTAGGATGACCACTGACTTCATTATTAATAACATATACTTGTCTTTCTATTAGCAAATGCGCACTATCTTCACAAATGCGTAGAGTTCCCCAATCACCTGAAGATAAAAAAGGGGCAAGGATAAAGTTATTAGTAGGGGCTTTTTGAATAAGAAGATGACTAAGACTACTGTACTTTTGATCTAGGTAAGTTTGACCTTTTATAGGTGTAAGAGATTCTTTAATGAAACCGTAGATGAATTTTATTGGCTCGAATAAGGTTTTTAGATCATTGACACCTTTAGGAAACTCAATCTGAATATAAGAATTTACTATATGTAAACAGCATATAGGACCTGGTATTTCATAGCTTTCATAACTAAAAGTTGGTACATTATTCTTTGATATTTTACCTAGTAGCAACTCATATTTACCAACCTCTCCTATATTATATACTGGATCGAAAATTATTGAACCTTGTATTTTATTCTGAATAATACCAATTTTTTCAAGTCCTTCTCTTATATTCTTTTGTTGCCAGTGACTCATTTTAGGAATAAAACCGTCTCTAGTTAATTGTCCTAATCTCAAGCAAAAACTTGTACATTCTGATGTACTTAGTATATTATTAAGATCATATGCTACACTTGATCGAATGTTAACTTTCATTTTATTTTTCTTAAAGAGTTAGTTATCGTAATATTCATTTTTATTATCATTGATAAAAATGATCAATAAGCCATGGAGATATGGTGATTTCTTAATTTGGCCTGATACTACTATAAGCTCTATTGAACTCTCAGATTGTAATGATACTGTTGAAGGAATGTGTTACAAAAACATTAGCATAACCGACTGCTTGAAAAGATGTCCTAAAGACAATTGTGGGTTTGGAATTTATACAGAGTTTAAAAATGGAGACAGTATATGTACTCCTATTAGTACTATATTACACCCCTACTTGTCTCCTTTGTATCGTCTCAAAAACCAATCTTATTATGATAAGATTGATCCAAACATTGTAAAAATGTCTATTTTTGTAAATACAAAAATGTATCCTTTCCCTCCTAACTTGAGTAATACTGTGTTCTTTGGTGATATAGTATCATTAGAGAATGTAGAAAACGGAATGACACTCGATACTGACGACCCTATAAAAAATGGTAGTGGTATACCTTGTATACTAAGAAAAAATGCTACTTCTGTATTGATGATACAACCTGATACAAAATTTACCAATCCGGTGATACATAATCAACCTATACTATTTGGTGATAAGTTCATATTATCAGTAAAAGGAAGTTCATATATTATGATACCAGACTCAAAAAGTGGTATAAATACTTTGATTTGGGAAGCTGCTTTAGGAATCAGATCTGAAATTGGTGTTTTTACTATTGCTTCTGCTGATCCTATAAAGAAAGATGGTGATCTCGTAACATACTCAGATGTAATAACATTCAAGTATCAAGGTATAGGAGGAGTAGTAGTAAATCAAGATAATACATTATACCTTTCAAATAGTCCGCTTCTGGTGACCCCAACAAACGAACATACTCTTAATATGAAGTTTAAATTCAAATCTTTGATGAACGCATATTACTGTGATGAAGGAACTTGTAAATCAATAGACGCTGAAAAAATAGTTCCTACTAAATTTCCGGATAAGAATTGGGATAATGTTCCACCTTCTTACGTACTTGCAAGTGGGACATACAAAGGTAAACCTGTATTCAAACATAATGGATGTTGGGGTATATGTTCATATATAAAACCTGGACCAAGTAGTGATAAAACTATTATATCACTAACAGGTGACTATCACATTCCTAACGATTCTATTTCAACTTCTCCACCTTCTTTATTACAAAAAAAGACTAGCAACAAAAATAACAACAAAAATAAGACAATCTTAGTTATTGTAATTAGTATAGTAATAACTATACTGATAATAATTGCTTGGTTTTTAATACATAGAAATATCAAAAAGTCTGCTTTGTCCTAGTATTTTCTTCTTCTTGTTTCTTAAGGTGTATCTTAACAAATACTGACAATAATCTTCTTAGTTTAATAGGAAACTGGGTATATACCCATGAGAAAGTAGATATACCTTCTTCAATATCTTCTTTGTGACCATCATAAGGTACACTTTCAAGTTTTTCTTCATTCTGTTCAGAGTATAAGAATATCAGAGCATATACAAGCTCAAGACCATCCATATTGATCTTCTTGATATTTTTAATAAACTCTTCTTTCTCTTTTACGCTGAGATCTTTTTTAGGTAGATCTTTGATCAAATTGTCGTATAATGGAAAACCGCTCATGATGTTTGTTGTATTGAGATAAAATCTAGTTCTTAAAATCAAATTTACTTTTTAATACAAATGTATTAAAAAATTCTCTCATCTACCTACCGACATGTAGCACCAATTCCAGCAGCTGCTGGTAGACTTCTGGTTGCTCTTTGAGGTCTTTGTCCTTGCTGAGATTGACCATATGCGTTGTTAAACTCTAAGTAACACACATCATCATCTGGTCCGCATAGAGGCTTCCCAATAGTATAAGCAGGTATTCCACCCTTAGGGTTTTTTCTAATCTTTGCTTCTGTTTTGGCAGTTCGTTTGATACTCTGTTGAGCTCTTTGAGATACTTCAACAATAAAGCGTGCTATTTCCTTCGCATCTTGAGGTCCTTTGTAACGCATATAAGGTTTTCCGTTAACATAAAGAATAATATATGGTACGACCTGTATTGGATCTATTGTCTTACGAGACATCATGATACAACTTTTGTTGTGACTAACATTAATCATACCAAACTGACATCCACCAACCGTACCAGGTAGCTTCTTGAAAATTGGAATCAATGTTTGACAATGTGAACATTGAGTAGAGTAGAATAGTATCAAAGAAAAACCTGGAATAGTAGTTCCCATGATATTACCCTTCGTGCCTCGGAAAAGCTGAAAGTCTTCAGCAGTTAAGAATAGTAGTCCGCTCATTTTATCAAAAATGCCTTTTATTTAAACCAATGAGAACTAAAAAAATACATTCACCACGAATCCCAAGAGTGCATGACTCCTGTAGGAGCTCCTCCGGCTTCACGGTTTTTATCCCTTTTGGAAATAACTAACTTTCCAATCTCTTTATATTTTTCTTCAGCTTTATAATTAGCTTTCTTTTGTGAGGCTGTTAGTTTAGGGTTAAAATCTTCATGAAGATTTTTCAATTGAGCGGCTTCCAGTAAGGACCACGGTACTGGTGTATCATAACTATCATAATCAGAAAGCGGGTGTCTGGGATAAACTCGGTTATCTCAACCTCCACCTCTCTTAACGGCCCATCCAAAGTCGATTAAAACAACCTT
>JAAHTH010000593.1_pt4 | contig 10698 bp, 16 predicted proteins | sample 6116091 | NCBI WGS metagenome assembly JAAHTH01 (sample SAMN13939990, study PRJNA603662) | sponge metagenome | isolation source: marine sponge | host: Mycale hentscheli | place: New Zealand | collected 2006
GGTAGCCTTTTTTCATTTGAGAATACCATGAACAAGACTACCGTTCTATCAATTCGTCTACCTGTTGAACCTACCCCAAAGTCTCGCCCTAGAGTAGCCAATGGAAAAGCCTATACTCCAAAACGAACGGCAAATGCACAAGCGATGATTGCTACGTATACTCGTGCAAAGTACAAAGGAAAGGTGCATGAGGGAGCGATGGGTATCAAGGTTCTATTCATCCACAAACGACCACAAAGAATAAAAGGAACGAATCGAACCCTTAAGACAACAACACCAGATGGCGATAATCTTCTGAAATTGGTGTTAGATGCGTGTCAAAGCATCGTATACAAGAATGACAGCCAATTCTGTATCTTCTATATGGAAGACTGGTATGCCTCAGCAAATGAAGCTCCTCATATTGAATTAGAGCTTTACACTATCTCCGAGTGAAGAAATACCCTACAATACCGATTAAAAATATCATCGGGAAGATAGACTTTTTAGACTTTTTAAAGTACTCCTTTACTACAGGAAGAAATTCATTATCAACCATCCTTCTATACTCACCCATCTTGTAATGAATACCATCAGAGCTTAAGGTGTATTCGCCCTGTTTTTCCATCATAGGAATATAAAGAACGTCTTCGGGAAGGTTGTCTTCTAAAAATTGGTGGGTGAATAAATGACGAGCTTGTGTAGATGAATGAGAAGCAAAGAAGGGACCGATCCATATTACTTTACTTTTTGGATATCTGATCAAATCTAGGAATTGGAATACTTTGTCTCCGTATCCATCGTTGGTAATACCGTTGTTCCCGCCAAGCTCCACGATGACAAAATCATAAGAATCATTATGCGCCAAGAACGTATCCAGATCGCTCTGTTTGTCTAAATAAGAATACGTGGCCCAACCATTGTTTGCAACAACATCTATGTTTTCCGAAATATATCCTTCGCTCACAAGAGATTTTTTGAGGTATGGAAGAATTACGGTTCCATGACTATCGCCTACCATTAAAATCTTAATCTTTTTCATATCAAGCTCAAAAGTATTGCCGCTGTTACACCAATAATACCTACAGATAATGCTTTCTCAAGGATATCCCCACCAGATCCAGATCCAGAATCTTCACCAAAGGGAGGTTTTGGCTCAAGTTTCCAATATTCCTCAAATTTCTTATAATAGTCTCCTCTAAGATAAATACCGCCGTTCAAATCTTTCAAGTAGTTATATGAAGACCAGTAAGCACTAGATCCTCGCTCGTGTCCTCTTACAACCGCCGCATAGTGATCAGCAATATCAAAATCATCATCTTTTCTCAAGGCTACTGGATAAAAAACAGACAGTATAACCTCGTTTTGGCTGCTAAGTGGAGTATACATTTTCATATACTCGTACACTAAGTCCATTTGCTCAAGTGCGCTCATAGAGAGTATTTTTTCGGTGGCTTCTGATAAGGTATCGCCATGTCGAGAGGTGGTTGTTCCTGTTCCCAAGTTTGAGGAATACGTAGTACCATATAGTTTCTTGAGTACCGATTTTGCTGTAGATGGTATCCATTGGATAAGTCCCGCCGCATAAGATGGTGGACTCGTGCCGCTGCTTCCCTTACTATCATTCAACGCTTTAGGATTTAGATTACTTTCCGATCTCATGGTATTTGCTAACCATGACGCATCTATTCCCAACGCTTCCGATACTTCTACAATTTTCCAAGCAAAGGAAGATGTATGGGGATAGGCTGAAATAATTTCTTCCGCCGTTGTCGTGTTCATTTTTTTCTCCAAATTATCCCAAAGTATAACATAATTTCTTTCGAAGCAGTATATCAGTTTTGTAGCTGGTAACGTGAAAATAGGATAAATATACCTAAAGGAAAATTATAATGATAATGCTTGTAACGGTTGATGCTTTGATAAAATATGCAGAAAACAAAATAGGGTACCCTCTTAATTTGAAAGTACTGGTATCTAAAGATAGATCTCTCTTTCCCAAGAAGAGAGATCTGGCTTTTTGTAATGGTGAAGAGATTGTATTGAGTGACAAACTGGAATATCTTCCGATAGAAAATCAAATCGCTGTAATGGCGCATGAAATATCTCATTGCGATTTCATACAAAAAGATATCGAACACACCGAAAGAGAAGCAGACAAACATGCAGAACATATATTCGGTTTCAATATCTACTACGACCAAGATGATATCCAAACCACTTCGCATGGAAAAAAACCTAGACCTTCATGGCTTCCAAAATGAAATTTAGAAATTTCTTGAAAAAACAAGCTCTTGCTCCTTCTACAATAGATGTTTATTGTAGGATAAATCGCCTTATACCCAATAAAGAGATCGAATGGCTGGAAATGGAGATACAATCACGAAAACCATTATCTACACTTATGGTTAGACGATCAGTAGTCAAATTTCGCTTAATGATAAAGGGGTATAGTGAAGAAGAGGCTATTAGCCTTCTCCCTAAGACAAAAGGTATAAAGCCCAAAATGAGAGATGGGCTTACGGATCGACAGCTAAAAAGATACGAAGAGATTTGTAATCAAACAAGAGAGCCGTTCAGAACCATTTTACTTCTTCTCTATTTGACTGGTTTCCGAATAAATGAGCTATGCACCTTAAAGATCAATCAGATAAAACAGACTGGTGACAGGTACATGATAGAGCTTGTGGGAAAAGGAGGTAAGCATAGAACCATCCCTTTGAGCAATAAAGCTCAAAGGATACTGCACCGATACATGAACATCTACCAGCCTACCAAATGGCTCTTTGAAGGAAGGAAGGATTACATAAAACCTTCCTCTGTTCGTAATCATACCTTAAGAATACAAAAAGAATATCCCGAACTTTCTAAGATATCTCCTCATGTTCTACGGCATACGTTTGCTACCAATCTTCACAAAAAAGATGTTTCTCCTCTCACTATACAAATGCTGATGGGGCACAGCGACTTAAAAACAACACAAAGATATATCCATCCATCTATAGATGATCTCATTAAAGGAATTGATAAGCTATGACAGATAATTTTGATCCGTATAGGGATTTAGATCTTGCCTATGGTGTTACAGATGCAGAAATTAAGTCACAATATAGGAAGCTTACAAAGCAGTACCATCCCGATAGAAACAGCGCACCAAACGCTGCGGAAAAATTCAACAAAGTGGTATTGGCATATAAAATACTCTCCGATCCAAAGAAGAAAGCGGAATTTGATAAACTCCGAGAGCAAGAGATATTTTCACGATATCACCCAAAATCATCTTTTTTTGATGGTATAAAGTCTTTTGCTACAAGAATGGCAAATGATTTTATAGACGATCTAACGGAAGAGATGGAAGATGAGATGGTTGATCCATCTCTATTTGAGATATCAGATATCTCCTCAAGAAGCACAAGAAGAGTGCATGAAATAAAAATAACGATACCGAGAGATGTTGAGGATATATGGACCCAAGATAAAGATTATTGGATCGAACAGGTATGTTTATTTTTACATAAAGAGCTAACGAGAAAGCTGCAATAAGGTTTGATATATAAGCACACCAGACACTACATTTAGAGCGAACTTGCCAAAGTCCACTTCTTCTGATTTTTTATGACCACCTGTTTCAACAGCTAAACCAACAGTAAAGAGAACAATGTCTTTTTTCATGTCTCCTTCAGCAAAAAGGCGCACTTCATCTAGTCCTTCTGAGTAAAGATATGGTTTTATTTCAGAAATCCATTCGCTGTAAACAAAGTTATAAACATCTTTAGAGAAGTTTTCCATGATAGAGGGATCGGTAGATCGGGGAGTTTTCCACAACCTAGAAGGTATGCTCTCTGGTCTATTAAAAACAATCTTCAGCAAATCTTGAGATTTATATAGCAAAGCATCCGAGCCTGTAAGTCTATAAGCCCACGCCAAAATAAAAACACCCCACGCATACCATTCACGAACGTTTGAAAACCCTCCCATAAGGAGATTAGAGGGGTATTTAACAGTAGTTTGCACTTCCTTCCAGTTAAGTGAATATGTTGTTTTTATTCGTACTACGTTTTTGTTATACTCTTCTATCTCTGGTGTAATGTTCCAACGGGCAACATTGGCAAGATATCTCCATTTATTAAAATCATCATCACACAGTTTTTTGATACCTATTCTTGTTTTGGGTATTTCAATATCTTCGGTGTAATACATAAGGTAGTTTGCAAAAAGAAGATGAACCCATGCTGCTTTTTGCCAAAATTTATCGGGATCGGGGGCGTTGTCTGAATCCAATCCCCAGAAAAGCGCAAACCTCTCCCAATAACACTCCCAATATGTTCTATCTTCTGGACACTCTTTTGAAAGTGTGGTTTCAAACATTACTTACTCCTTTTATATAAATACAAGAAACATGCACCAATCAAGTAGTATTTGAGAATATTGGTTGATTGAGTATCTTGCAAGGGTTTTTCTATGTATCCGAGTTCTGGATGATATAGCATAGATACTTTCTTAGCATCCTTCTTTACTGATTTTCCATCTACTGTAACTTCTACAGGATATATATCAGAAGCTTTATCGAACCAGTATTCCATATCATACGAACCATCCTTATTGTATTGCACAACAAGACCTCTCTTGTATTTTGGATCTTGGGCAGTCAAAACGGTTCTTTTTCCCTGTTTCAATATCATTTCATACTCTCCAGATATTCATCTAATTCAAAGCCGCCACAATCTATCTTACGGTCTGTAAGGTGAAAATGATGCACGAATCCTTTCCAACCGTTCAATGCTGGAGAATAGAGCCTATCACTCATTTTTCCATCTACCATCGGACAGCGAAGAGGTATATCACAAGCAGCGGATACAGCAGCCCACAAAGCTTGTGCAGCTTCTATCTGTATATCATAAAATCCGAGATGTTCTTCTAACTCTTTTCCCCGAACGGTTCCTTTCCAACGAGGACGTAAAGGAAGACCGTTCCTTGTGTGCCAGCTATCGTATTTTGTATAATATGGATTACATATCTCTACCCCAATAGAGTACTTATTGGAATTTCCAGCATGGTAAGCAACATCGTTTATATCCATAGTTTGATATATGGTGCATTTTCCATTGGTATCTGGTTCAGATATGAGAAAATGAACGCTGATCCCCCTGTTATCAAGAACATCTTGGCACATTTTGGATGTTAAACAAACATCCCAATGATTGACGAAAATAGTTGGCTTGCGAAGGGAGGTACTTTCTTTGTAGCATCCTTTTTTTGCAATATGTCCGTTGCCATCGTTCCACAAAATAACATTGGGCCAATCAATCGGGTAGAAGTTACCAGCATAAACAATATGGCTTCCTGTTTCTTCTTTTTGTTCCAATTGGGTTATGGATGCTTTTCGATCTACATAGATTCTTCTGTACGTAGCACTTCCAACCATACCATCGGCACTAAGCCCATGTTCCTTTTGAAACTTTTTCACTTGGCCGATTAAGATATCGTCAAAATCAGTACATCCAAACCATTGAGGTAGCCAACCATACTTTAGGCTGGTGTTTCTATTATAATTATTAATCTTCGTTGTCATATCTGTAACTTGAAAAAATAGGGATATTAGGGTATTATTCTATCCGATAGAACGGAGTTTTTCAAATGGCACTCTCTACCCAAACATTATTATCTACAACAGCAAGCGCAAATAATACAAGTGCGGTTGCTGCTACAGTAGATGTTCCCGAAAACGCACACACTATAATTATTTTTAATCCAGATGGAACCAACGAAGTATACGTTGCCGAAGCTGCTCCCTCTGGAAGTGCTTTGTCAGTTTCTACAAGTAAAAGAATTGCTGCTGGAAAAGAATTTATAATGACAATCGGAACATCAGCAACAAGAGTGCAAAAGTTTATGAATCTAGCGTATTCTACGAGTGCGGGATCTATAAGCGTAAACATATCGTATATTTGCACCAATATTGTGTGATAGATGAGTGTAATTGCTAATGGTTATCCCTTTGCGTTAGGCGCATCGTCTTCTGGTGGCGGTGGCGGAGGTGGTGGGGGCGGAGGCACCCCCACCCAAGTCCAAGCTTCTGGAACAGCAGATGAAACGATAGCTGCTGGTGACGTTGTTCGTTTGGCTCTCAATGGCGAGGCTGGACTTACTGCTGGAAGAATCGTTAAGGCGACAGCTTCTACAGTCAATGGTTCAGAAGTTATAGGTATCGCTTCCTCTTCCGCAAGTCAAGGCGGGGCTTTAACCTTTATTGTTGCTGGAGCAGCCCCTACAAAGTTTGGCTCTGCTCCAGCGACAACAACGAACGGATCTATTGTGTATTTAGATACAACAATCGGTCAAGCTTCATTAACAGCACCTTCTGGTGCTGGAACATCAATCGTTCGTATCGGTAAGGTATTTGGGGCTAACGGTATTGCTGCAACTCCAGATATCATCTTGAACATCCAGACACCTGTTTTACAAGGTTGATATATGTATCAATGGCTACCATTAAAAGACGTGTTGAGATCCACTCATGCTATGGATAAAGGAGAAATATCCGAAGTAGCAAGAGGAAAGAAGGATTCTAAACAAACAAGAGAAGGTTTTGTTGAGGCTTATATAGCAACAAACGGGTCTATTCCAAAGATGAAAAAACGCCTTACTGGTAGAAATGATCGTGAAACGTGGGATAAGAGAAGGAACCAGTTTATAGCAAGACATCTTGAGCAAATGAGAAAGGGAGATACTTATAGCTCTGGATGGAATAAACATGGTGAGCCTACACCCCGACATCTTGCTTTGATTGCATGGGCTTATTCGCCATCCCCAAAAAGATTAAGCGTATGGTTGAGAACCCAACCAAATAAATGGAAGCCTTATGTATCTAATCCGAGTGAGCAATTGACGTTTGATTTTACAGAATATGATCCCTATATTACTTCTTTATCGAAAGAGATGGTAATGGAAATAATGTTTGCCGTTAATGATAAGGAAAACAAACAGCCAACGATTGTCATAGGAACATCATCTGCACCTAAAAACAAAGGTATCTCTGAAGCAATAAAGAAAGGATACATGGATGTTGTGAGAGTTATAGACCACACTTTATCGGGGATGAAAATGTGGGTAGTAAAACCTTCACGAAAGGGTCTTGCATTAGCTAAAAAGAGAAGAGAGATACATGCTTCTAAGCTTGAACAGCTTAATCTTTTCAAGAATCCAAAGAAGCCTATAAACGTTGCCATCCATCTTCTATCTAAAGAAGGAGTACATGAAAAGATAGGAGATATAAAACTTTCCGATACAGCTTTCGGATTGAAAATAGATACCGATCTTCATAATCTTCCTTCTGGTTTTCATGGTACGCATATTCATGAATTTGGTGATTTGTCACCTTTTATAAAGGGTGACAAAAAGATAGCTGGCGGAAGTGCTGGAAGTCATTATGATCCCGAAAACGCTGGTTTTCATGGCTCTCCACAAGGAAAGGGGCATAGGGGTGATCTCCCCAAAATACATGTGGATGAATACGGAACCTCGCAAGAAACGCTATATGCTCCAAGACTTAAGCTCAAAGAAATTCTCGGAAGATCCATTGTAGTACACCGATATGGAGACAATTATTCAGATTACCCTCTACCGAACGGCGGCGGAAAAGAGCGCATGGCTGGAGGAATTATATCTGGTTCGTGTCCTCATTGTAAGAACCCAAAATCTGACAAGGGAGGAAAATATGTTCCCGAAAGATATTTAAAAGGGTACAAAGGCAAGCTTCGTGAGAAGAGAAAGAAAGAGATCATAGATCGCAATAAAGAAATCGCTAAAGCTCAGAAGAAGTACGGAAAAGAAGATAATTTTCCTCAGTACGTGAAGCGGATACTTTATCGTCCCTTCGTTACGGACAAGGTGAAGCATACAGGAGAATCCCCGTTTACTCGTGCAGCTAGGGAGCGAGGCTTCAATGCTGATATACCCAAAGAAAAGATAATATCTACAGCGAAGGAAATAGGTATCGTAACCGCAAAAGATATCAACGAGACTAAGATAGACAAGCGGGGCAATAAAGACAAACAGGGCGAGATACCCCGATATGTATATCCTGTTCTAAAGAAGACAATTAATGCGAGTGTGTACTATGATGGTGTTATTCCTTTCTCTTCTACTGTAGAGAGTTACAGAAGAGGAGCATCCGCATGGAAGACTGGACACTACAAAGCTCAGACACCAGAATCTTGGGGACTAGCAAGAGTTAATTCTTTTCTCGTTGGAGGAAAAACATTTTTTACAAGCGACTCCGATCTTGCAAAGAAACTACCGAAGAATGTTCAAAACAGTATAATAGAAAAAAGAGTATGGAAGGTATAATATGAAAACAATGGATAAGATAAGATTAGCAATGTTTGCTTTTTATATGTATCGGATGTTTACATCTGATGAAGGTAAAGAAAAATTAGAAACAATACGCAAGATGCTTAAAGAAAACGTCTAGTGTAAACCCAAATAACAGAAATGGAATACACTAGACGTTAAAAATTGCCAAAACGGATAATACATGGTATTTCCATGTATGATATTAACCCAGTTTCAACAAAATTTCAAAAAAAAATTTCGGTGTCAAGGAAAATGTATAAAATAGTTTTGAAAAAAGATGATCGCATCGTGGGTGATTTAGGTGAATTTGATAGCAAGAGAGAGGCGATTCGGGTTCAACAGTCTTTCAATATAAAACCATCCAGAAGGGGTGCGTTAGCTGAAATTCAACCTATCAAAAAGAACCCTTCCCATCTAGGACTTCTTTTTATGGATAAGGAAGAAGAAGAGGAAGAGAGTGAAGAAATCGATACATTTTTTTTAGAAGAAGACTCTAAAGAGTCTTCTTCTGGCTTTACTATTGTGGACGATAGTGAAGAAAGTGAAGAGAGTGAAGAAAGTGAAGAGAGTGAAGAAAGTGAAGAGCTAAACCCACAAGAAAGATCTCTTTATAGAAATCCTTTGGATTTACTTCCAATTGATAGACGAATATTCAAGACAAGCACACACAAAAAACCACTACCACCACCAAAACCTATTGTGCGTCAAAATGCATTAAGAGGCAAGACAAGAGCGAAAAAATATAAAGCTCCTTATGAAATATCGGTTCAAGCTGTAATGATTGACGATGATGGGTATGTTTTAATCCGAAAACCGAGCAATAAATTTCGTGGTATTAGTTGGGAATTTTATGGTGGGAAGGCCAAAGGTGGAGAAGACATAGAACAAGCTCTTCGAAGAGAAGTAGAAGAAGAGACAGGGTATACTCTCAAACTAAAAGATAAGATCGGAGAAATATCTTTGGATGGAGGTTTTCAGAAGTTTTTTCTGGTCGCTCCAGAACAGGATATAGGTGACCCTCAAATAGAAACGGATCACACTTATTGGGTATCACAAGACGAAGCATGGGAAATGTTAGGGAAAAACAAAGAACCATATAAGCGCAAATTGCGCCAAATATTAGATAAATCATTTTCAATCTGGAGAAGAAGATAATGTTCGCTACTGACAATTCTGTTTCATATCTCGCTGATGATGTTGCACAGCAATCAACGCATATAACCCAGCAAACGGTATCAGCACAACAACCTCAAGTAAACAAGAGCGTCAAACTACAAGAGATGCACAAAGAAAACCCTCTACAATGGCAAGACTACACCGATAGAGCCAACGTAGCTCCTTACAGTACTTCATATCGTCCACCGCCTCCTCTATACAAGAAAACAATAGATGTTTTGGGTGATGCTGGTTTGGTATCTACTCCATTTAAGACGGGGCTTCTTTTGTCTTCTCTCATTCTTGTTGGATCTGTAAGCGGATATTCTTTGGAAAAAGTTATTCAAAAGAAGTCTCCTAAAGGCTACGGGGCTATTTTAGGTAGTTTGGGTGCAATAGGTGTATATTATGTTGCATCCAAAGTAATGAGTTCTGGAATTATGGATGGTGCAAAAGCTGCTGGTGGCTTTGTTGTTCCTATGCTTCCAATTTTCATCTCTATGTATCAAGGCAAGAAGCTTGATCGCAATACTGCTTTGCTATCGGCTGGTATTGGTGCTGTCGGATCTGGATATGTTATTGTCACCAATATGATGGCGAAATAAGCAATGAAAAACTTTATGATGAAGATGGTAGCTGGAGTCAATGATGATGTTTCATCGAAGCGTGTAATCACCTTCTTATCCTTTCTATGTTGTGCATTTGCATTCCTATGCAATGTATTCATATCAATACCATTAGAGCCTCATTTGTTCGATGGTATGTTGTATCTTACTGGTGCTGGTTTGGGTTTCAGCGCATTTGAGAAGTTTTCTCCATCTGCATCCCCCAAACCTACAGAAGTGTGATCCACACTTGATAACATCAAGCGTTAAAGAACAAAGGCTACCAATGAGGTAGCCTTTGAATATCAATCAGTAAGTATTACTTTTGACCTTCCAGATAATAATCTTTTCCTGTAGAATTTTTAAAGGGAGTAGAGTCTTTGTGGTAGAATCGCTCAGATCGCACTTCCGCTTCCCAACGACCCGCATTAAAGACAGTCTCAACAATTTTATCGGGCCACTCATTGTTTGGATCTACAAACTTGAAAGAGATTGAGAAACATGCATCTGGATGCTCCATTATATCTTTCTTTGTGGGTTTTCCATCCTCATAGTCTCGCTCGTCATCTTCGCTACCCCAAGCTACTTCGTAGCAATTCCATGA
>JAAHTH010001052.1_pt1 | contig 10698 bp, 9 predicted proteins | sample 6116091 | NCBI WGS metagenome assembly JAAHTH01 (sample SAMN13939990, study PRJNA603662) | sponge metagenome | isolation source: marine sponge | host: Mycale hentscheli | place: New Zealand | collected 2006
TCAATTGCAACCTGTAACGAAGACGACGCCGGATTGTACGGCACGCCAGTGGCCGCGTCCATCATCTAATATGAGATCGCTTGGTTATTAGATTAAATACTCGATTAAGATCGTGCAGCTCTGCAGCACAATGAGTCACACCTGAAGTTTCATCTCAGTTGGCTTCTTTGGGCCGCGCATAAAAAAACCTTGGTAAGAATTACCAAGGCATTTAAGCGACGCTGACGGGACTCGAACCCGCAACCTCCGGATCGACAGTCCGGGACTCTAACCAATTGAGCTACAGCGCCTGAAACACTCTGACGAGCACTTGTGGAATAGAAAATTATCCGGAATCCACGTCGTTTGCAAGTCGTAATGTAAATTTCGGTGAAATCCATTTGGAACTATAGGAAATGCTGGGTTTCCTGCAATAGTTTTTAGTAATCTTTGACTTTTTCGAGTTTGGAATCCGCCATGGCGGAATGACAGAAGATTCCTGTTGTTGTTGAAGGCGAATGGGTGGGTCTATTTTTTCCACGGGTCGCCATGCGAAACTCCCGTTTTTCAGCTGAAATATCCCTACAATCGGCTTGAATGTGGGGAAGCAACTAAAACTTTCTCCTTAGCTGGCAGGGGGCAAGACTCCCCAGCAGTCTGAAAACCTAAATTTAAATTGAATACGGAAGTAGTTTTCGAATAGGTTCCCGATTGGAATGGAGAAATCATGAATTCTTTAACAGACTCAATTGGCGATATTGCCCAACAAGTTTCCAGGGAAATGGGGGGAATAACGCAAAATCTCACCGGCACTGGCTGGGCAACCCTTTCGATTGCTCTGCTGATTACTGGCTGGTACTTTTTGAGTGGCAATTCGATTAAGACTTCCTGATCGAACGGTCGCATCGAAGCTAAGAGTGGGCCGAATTTACTGTGGCACAGCCGACAGCGAGCACAAACAGTTCAAAGAACCTCTCGCTTAAAAAAGACTTCCATTTGCTTCAAATCCAAGATTCTCGATTAACACTCGGTCTCGATCTGCTGCCTTCTCTTTACCAGCGAGCCGGTGAATTTCCATTCGGTGGTAAATTAAAACTGCAGTCATGCGTGTCGCCATTTTCTTCCGTCGAGCGATTTGTTGAGCAGAAAAATCAGGTGTGTTGTAAAGCGAACTGTTGAGTGAGAGTTCCATGAATTCAGACGCCAGAATCGCACAATCGAGATCGGCAAGTGCATTTTCGTAGGTGTTAATTGCATTAATGCCATTATTGAAAATTTGATTTTCTATAATGGAGGGCTGTTGGGGGACTTGAGATTGCAGTGCCGAGTTGCCGGATTTCGAATTTCGCCGGCCAGAAACAAAACCACGTGTGTCGAGATACATGCTGGCTTTTTGTAGTTGTGTCAGGCAGGCTTCCGCGTTTGGAAGACTGGCCGCCAGGTTTTCGAAATCAAGTCCTAGTTGTTGTAATCTTTTTCGATCACGATCAACCAAGGCGAGTGCCCCAAGGTCTTCATTAATTAAAGCGCGTGTAGTGAGCATCACCCCCAAGCTGTTTTTGTCTATCTGCTTAAGCGCTCTTGCGTTGGAAATTCCTTTTTCCACTTTTTCACCGAACGCAAAGCTTGCACTTGAATCAGTTGTCCCGGTCGGAGCAGTCCCAATGGTTGTTTGTTGTGCCGATGTTGCCGGTCTTGCTTCAGGAGGATTCTCTTGCATTAGCTGGGTGACGACACCCTGAATGAACGAAATTTGGGTTTTTAGTTTTGTTTCGTAATTCTCGATTTGTTTGTCAAGCTCTACCAATGACCGTTCATGTTGCTTGAGTGTTCGCGATAGCAGGCCGGCAGCGACAGCCGTTCTCACTTCAAGTGGAACGATATAGTTGCATCCCCAATACTCCAATTCTTCAGACTCAATTGCCTTGTTGATATCTCGGTTCGCCCGTGAAAGTTCCTTCCGAGCCAGCGCGCGGAAATAAGCAAGGTTGTTTAGTTCGATCGGAGTTCGCGATATTTTTCCGGAAAGGTGGCGCTTGTAATTTTCAAGCGCCAGATCAAATTCCCCGAGATACTGGAAGCAGGTGGAGCGAATTTGGTGGGCCAATTCGTCTTCCGGGGTTAGTTCAAGAACTTCATCACAAAGCGTAATTCCGAGTTCGCCCTGATCATTTTCGGCTAGTAGATTTGCGTAGGCTAATTTGATTTGTCGATTTTCAGGCGATTCTCGAAACGCCGTTTCCATGACCTCCAAGGCCTCCTCGGCTTGTCCTGCCTCGGCAAGATTCATGGCTTTTGCAAAATTCCATTTCGCCGATTCCTCTTGGCAGCCAGCGAGGCAGGCGAGAACGAATAAAAAAACAGCCAAACTAAATTGGCTTTCCAGTGAAAGCCAAAAGCGTTTCTTTTGATTAGAGAAGTTAAAAGTCAATGAATTTTGAGAGCTAATGGAGGCGTGATTGAAAGGTTCGACTTTATCTTACTCTTCCTACGGGGCAGTATCTTGAGGGGGTTCGAGAAAATTTCGCGTAGCTTGGAGTAGTTCATTCTTGATGAGTTGGAGTTGATTACGGTTGCGTATTTTATTGCCTTGTTCATCAGTCACGTAGAAAACATCGATGACTTGATGGGCATAGGTGGAAATCCTTGCGTAGGTGACGTCGAGCCCCAGACGGTGCAACTTCTTGGTTAATTTATATAGTAGACCTGTCTTGTCGTAAGCAAAAACATCGATAATGGTGGCTGAGCTAACGGTTTCATTATCAATTTTCACCCGAATCTCTGGTCGCGACAGCTTTAACGCGGCGTTTTCACCCTTCTCCCACTTCGCTGGAAATCTTGGTGGATTTTCATCGACTTCTAAAACTAAATCCAGGGCACGTTGCTTAATGTCTTCGTAGCGTGCCTGGTTGGGTTGAGAGAATTGTTTGTCCTCGAACTGAATCCAATAGAAGACTAATGAATCTCCCATGGGTTTGATGTCTGCCGCTCGGATTTGCAGGCCCAAGCTACTCAGCATTCCAGTGATTTTGTAGAAAATCCCGGTTCTTCGACTTGATACTTTACCGATGCATATTTCGTAGAGTTTTGATTTTTCTAGACGGCTAATCTCGCAGATCGCTTCGCGAGGATTGACGCGTCGAATTTCATTAAGTCGAGCAGCGATTGTTTCGGGCGAGTGAGATTCACAGTAGCTACTCGGCAGGGTTTCAACTTTATTTCTTAACCAATTCTGTTCGTCCTCGGTTTCAGCTTGTGCGGCTACTGAATTGTAAACGCCATCGAATCGCTCTTTTTCATGGTTTTCATTTTCACCTGATAAGACACTTTTCGCTCGTTTGTATAATCCTGTCAGTAATCCTTGCTTCCATGGATTTAAAACTCCCGGTCCAACGGCAGAGATATCTGCACAGGTCAGAACGTAGAGCATGGAAAGCATTTGGACAGAGCCAACGTTAGAAGCAAATTCAGCGACCATTTCGTCGTCATTAATGTCACGGTGGAGCGCTAGATGGGACATGACGAGGTGGTTATGGACGAGGAATTTAATTGTTTCGGTTTCGTCTTCGGTTAAGTCAAAACGCTCGCCCGTAGATGCCGCGATTCGTCGGCCAACCTCGCTGTGATCCTCGTGGAATCCTTTTCCCAGATCATGAAGCAGGATCGCCAGATGCAGAATGTTTTTGTCGCGAATATTACGATATGTGGCTCCCACAGTGTTTTGAGCATCTGCAAATTTTGTTAAATTTTCGAGGGCCTGCATCGAATGTTCATCTACAGTGAATTTGTGATATTCATTGAATTGCAGTAAACCGCGGGCGTGTTCGAACTCAGGAATGATCTTCCATAGAACTTTCATTTCATGGAGGCGCCGTAACTGAGACGCGAGTCCATGGGTATTGGAAAGTAGCGCCATAAATCGGCGGGCGCTTTCGCGAGTGAATTTGATATCTGGATTCTTGAGCATCTCGTGGCGAATGGCGATCCAAGTATCGTGCTCGATGGTTTTGTCGTGAAGACAAGCCAGTTGCATCAATCTAAGTACTTGTTCGAGATTTTTCTTGACGGACTCCAGTTGGGGTTTCGTGACCCCAATTTGAGTGGCACCCATTCGGAAATGGTCGTCAATCTGCCGGGTGACCAGGGGCTCTAACAGCGTCACGGTTTGAGCCTTTTTACGACTCGTACTTTTCGCGACGAAATGTTCGCAGATATAGTGAATTCGGCTGGTGTAGCGGAAGTATTGCCGCATGAATTCTTCGACGGAAAGCAGTGCATCGTCTCCTGAGAAACCGAACCGTTCAGCCAGCCTGACTTGCTCGTTTCTGCCGAGTCCATCGTTGGCGCGATTTGCATGGAAATGCATTTCATTGCGGACTCTTAACAGGAATTCGCTGGAATTGTTGAGCTGCGTCGAATCCGCTGTTGAGAGGGCGCCTTTGGCGAGTAGGCGATTAATATCGGTCTCGCCAAACTGAACATAGCCGAGCCAGCGAACCAGGTGAATGTCCCGCAGGCCTCCGCGAGATTTTTTAACATTGGGGCGAAGTAAGTAGACGGTTTCACCAAACTCGACCCGCTCTTTTTCTCTGGCCGCGATAATCGCTTTGATAATATTAAAAGTTTTTCGATTAGTGATCCGCTTGAACCGCCCAGCAAAGTAGCGAAATAATTCTTCATTACCAGCCAACAGGCGGGCTTCGGTAAGCGAGGAGAAAATATAAGCATCTTTAAGTGACATGCTGCAGGCGTCGCGGGGAGTACGCAGGCTGTAGCCTAGCTGGAAGCCGGAGTCAGTTATGTCTTGGGAGATTCTACGCGAAAATTCAACAATGTCATCAGTTAAGCTGCCTTGATAAAGAACCATCAAGTCGACGTCGGAGAATGGTGCAACGTCCCTTCGTCCGCAGCCGCCCAAAAGCACAAGGCTAATTCGGGAGGCGAGTCCCGGTGAAATTTCCGCGAGTGCTTTTTCGTATATCTTTTTTAAGATCGAATCGAGCAGGTCGGAAATGAGGTGGCAAGTTTCTCTGCCGGAAGCCCCTTGGTCATGTAATTTCCGAATATCGACAAGGCTCGATTTCCACCGCTCGCGGGATTCGAGAACGTTAGGGCGAATGCCGATTCCGTTGGTCATGGCGGGACTTGCTCTTTCCACCGCAAGGGATGGTTAATCATGAATGATTACAGGTTGGAATAGGTTGTTTGAACAACGCAAACAAAGGGAGGGATGAGGAACAGGGCGACCCGTGTGGTCGATCGCGTAGCCCTGTTACTTATTCCATCCCATGGTTCGGAGCGGAGTGATTATTAAACCGCGTCCGCGCCGGTCTCACCGGTTCGGATTCTAATGACCTCGGAAAGATCTGAGATAAATATTTTACCGTCACCCATTTGGCCGGTTTGTGCTTTTCCGATAATCGTGTCAATGACACTTCGAAGCCTCTCTTCTGAAACAACCACTTCGACTTTGACTTTTGGGACAAAGTCGATGGCGTATTCATTGCCACGGTACATTTCAGTGTGACCCTTCTGCCGGCCATAGCCTTTAACTTCAGTAATCGTCATTCCCTCGACACCACATTCCGTAAGTGCTGTTTTGATGTCATCGAGTTTAAAGTGACGAATAATGGCTTCTATTTTTTTCATAAAACGTATCCTTGACCACCGTATTATTTGGTTTGCCGCACATCCGTTTGGGGGGATGACGCAAAAGACTCGTGACCGACTACGTGTCGGAGACCACACCAGAGCCTCTGTGATTGTAACGCATTGTCGCTAAATTCTAATCCATCTGACAAGATTGTTTTTGTACCGATTCCGAGAAGTGGTAATCTTCGGACAAACGATTATCTCTGGGAAATCAGCCATTGCGACGCAGGCAAGGCTGGAATCTTAGCCAACGGAGGTCCGTTTGAATTTTTCAGGTGAAAAAAAAATCTTAGGATTTGTCCTTCCGCCCCACGTTCCATTCAGTTTCTGGGCACTGGTCGAGCTGGTTTGTGTACCTCGCAAGTACAAAAAGTAAGTCGCTTAGGCGGTTCAGATAGATAAGTTCAAGTGATAATTCAGTCTCTTTATGAGAGTCGATTAGTTCTACGAGTTGCCGTTCAGCGCGACGGCAAACCGATCTGGCAAGATGAAGCGTGCTACCGGTCCTCCCGCCACTGGGAAGGATGAAAGCTTTCAACGGAGCGAGCTCTTCATCGTATTGGTCGATCGCTTTCTCAAGTTCTGCGACTCGTTCAGATGGAAAGTTGGGGATGCGATCAGAATTGCTCAAACAGGCTGCGACTCGACTACCGAGGTCAAATAAGTCATGCTGGATCTGTGTCAGAAGTAAATTGAGTGATTCCGAGCGATTTTCAACCCGCGCCAAACCAATGAAAGAGTTGATTTCGTCTATCGAACCACAGACTTTGATAGCGGAATGAGATTTTGAGACACGAATTCCACCGATTAAGCCGGTCTCGCCTTGATCACCGGTTTTAGTATAAATTTTCATCGAATTCCTAAGCGACTTATAGCGTCATTAATTTCTGGGGTCGGAGTTTTAAAGGGTCTCGCCGTGGCTAAAGTAAAATCTTGCGGGTTTTTGATTTATCGAGAAGATCCTAGCCCATCTTTTCTTTTAATGCGACACGCAGATCGTTGGGATCTACCGAAGGGGCATGTTGACGAGGGTGAAACCAATCTTGAGTGCGCCTATCGCGAACTCGAGGAGGAAACCGGGATTCGGTCAGAACACATTTTAATGGACGAAAACTTTAAATTTAAAAACAAGTATGTGTTGAAATATGATGACAATGGTGGAGTCGTTAAAAAGAAGAAGTTGATAATTTATCTTGCGAAACTGTTGGTGTCGGTTGAAATTAACCCAACGGAGCATGAGGGCTTTGAGTGGTTTTCCTGGGCGCCACCTCATCAAATACAGAAAAAGACAATTGATCCATTGCTACAGCACTTAGAAGAATACTGGAGTGCGGTCAGTGATGGCGTGCGCGGCCTTGGTTAATGTCCAGCAGGCAATCTCAATCTTGTGCACCGGCTTTCGTTTCTCATCTTCGCTCTCGATAGATTCGTGCGAGGTAGTTGTAAGACATTTCAGCCCAGCTGCTCAACAAGTGAAGAAGTTGGGAGTGCAATTGGGTTTTTCTGCCGCTCAAACTTCGGCAGTCGCAAGATAGGATGTTCCCTGGCAGGCAAAGGTTGCACACTGTCGGTTGTATTCCCAGCAATCTCGACAGTGAGGGGTTTTGCACCTTTCGCATAACACCATTTGTTCGGTAATTCGTCCACTGCAAATTGGGCATGTGATCGATTCGAGAATGGTAGCGTTGTTCTCGTTCAGGAAATTAAGGCCTTCGGTAGAAATTAGCATCAACTGATCAAACAGCTCAAGTGAGTAACGAATAAAGTTATGCAGCGGAACGAGGTCTTTGAGAAAGCCGGGTTTTTGAATGAGCAGTTTTCCTCGTTTGATCGAGATGTTGAGTTCGTTTGGTTGAGTTAAATCCAGAAGTCGAATCAGGAGATTTTGGACATTGTAATTCAGCACATTGTTGACTTGCTCGAACTGGTTAGTGCTGACGGAGAATCGGGAGTTAAATGGCACCTGTTTGAATTCAACGGGCAAGATCTTCTTAGTACCACGTGGTAATTTAGCGTTAAACAGGGTTGTGATTTGAAGCTTGAGGTCAGGGGTTGGCCAAAGCAGCGCCAGTTCCGTGAGCTTGCCAGTTTGGAAAATGGTATTTGTGTGGCTTTGAAGAAAGCCACTTGTTCGTCCATAGTCAAACGCCAGTGTCGGTTTTATAAAACCCAAACCATAGGTTGCCCCGCCAGTTTTGCTTTTACCATTAAAGTACTTTTCAAGTTGGGAGTAGGTGCGGTTCCATTTCCCAAATCGTTTTAACATTGAATTCTCTTTCTTGGGGCAGTCGAGGCAGCTAAAGTGATAGTTAGGGTGTCTCGATGTCAAAATGTTCTAATTAATCAAGATTGAATTTTTCTTTTTGTCGGAGCAATCCCGGAGTGGGGGGAATTGCCGACAAAAAACATTTCACTCGCTTTCGTGGGGGAGGCTTGGGAATTTATCTCTTGTTTTTCCCGAGGTAGGTCCAATGATTTATCAGACGTCTTTTGTTCGGGAAGAGAAGCAACTGCGTCGTCGAAATCTTTTTTTCGACCTGATTGGTTCAAAAAGAATCCGGTTGCCAGGATCACAAGGCCAGTCCCTCCCAAGACAGCCCAGTACCATTTTGAGTTAATTTGACCCATTGATGAACCTAAAAGTTCCGACTCATTATCTGGATTGGATGCTTGTTGAAACCTCTTTTCTAAAGCGGCTTTTGCCTTTTTATGAGCCTCCGCCAGCTCACTTAATTTTTGATCATGTGCACGTTGCTGTTGGTCAAGGGCAGCCTGGTAGGCTGAGTTCTTGCTGGTTAAATTCTCAATCAATAGCTGTTGGTTTTGATAGCTTGATTGGAGCTGATTCTGGGAAACTTGAAGTTCGGTGTATTGGTCGACAAGTTGAGGATACCCAGTTTCGTGGGCAACAATTGCCGTAAGGATTTCGCGATAAGCATTTTCCTTTGCCGATAGGATCTCATCAGCAGCCAATTGAGCGTTGGCAGTCGTTGTTTGAGTTGTGAGAGATTGTTCGACACGCTCTGTTTTACTGTCAGACCATTGGGAGTAGGTGAGGAAGCAGAGGAAGAAAAACTGCAGCACCAGTAATCCTGCGATAGAGATTTCTGAGATTATTCGGCGGTTCTCCAGCAACACTACGGGAGGGGAGCTCGTGTTTTGGGGTGAGTATCGAGGATCTTGATTCAAGACGGGCTCCTTGTTGTAGAAATTTGCATATTGCTCCAACTCTGCACTTCTTAAACGGTTGGTGGTTAATATGAACCCTCGGCTTTGACGTTTTTTGGGGGAGGATTTGTCAGCCCAGTAGAACCAGCCTCGCTCCTGCTTGCAGGGATCGATCACTAGAGCTACATCGAGTGTTCGGTTGAAAAAATGATTACAAATAAATAGATCCATCCCGGACAAAAAGACGCCCCAGTCGGGATGCGTGTGATACCAGCCAACCATTTCTAAATCAGGTCGAAACCCTTCTCGCTGACGCGTTATTTCTCGCCAAGTTTCGTGCGTAAATTTGAATGTACCTTTGGTAGCTTCGAAGTGAGTTGCTCTCAGACAATCCGAGATTACGACAAACGGTTTTCCAGCGTGATCGATAAATTGCCTGCCCAGCAACACTCCGCCTAATTCGACCCTTGTATTACTAAGGGCGTGGGCTTCCATGTCACGTTGGACATCGAGGTCAACGAAAATAGCGAGGTCATCTGGATCGGTTTGGCCAACAACTTTCGTTGAAAAATGGGCATCGCGATCGGGGCGAATCGAGGTTTGAGGTTGGGCTTCTGCCACTTCGCCCAGTTGAATTTCATCTTCCATACCTAGTAGTCCTTGCACTGGTATGGAGCGAGCATTGGGCCATTGTTTGCTGGGTGCTGGTTGTTCGCAGTTACGGAAAAATGGGATGCTTCAGGTGCGTCATTTTGTAATTTCACGAAGAGAGTTTCTTGACCGTCTGAAACTTTTATAATGTCATATTCTGGAATTCCCAGATCATAGAGAGTCTCTTTAGCAAGCTCCGAGTCGCATTCTATCTCGCTAGTTGTGAGTGGGTGGCAAACCTCTCCACAGTGATTGCAAATTCCTTTTTCAGCAGTGTTCTGGCTCAGGGGGATTTGCTCGCGTCGTTCGATGCCACAGGTTCGGCAATTGAGCGAAATAAGAAAGTCTCGATCCAATAAGATACTCCAGGAATTCCAGTTTAGGTTTTGTCCGGCTATCGTATTTCTCAGTTGGAGAAACAGCTCTTCCGCTGTTGTGGTTCTGGCGGTCGAAGGAAGGTCAATGATTTTGTCGTAAGTCTCGTGAGACAGGCAATCAGGACGTCGTGGGTATCGAGTTTGATAAAAATTATTTGAAAGCCCGTTGAAGACCAGAGCCGAGCCTTCGGCAGTCGGTAATTGATGAATTAATTTGAGTGCCTCTTGGACTTGGAGTCCTCCAATAATTGAAGCGATCGTGGGTGCGGTTGGGACTTTTCCCTGTTGGATATCTTCTTTGCGTAAAAGCGGGCAACTATATCGCAGAGAAATGAGGCGATAGTCATTTTCAGTCATCGCGCACTCGTAGCACGCACCTAATGGGGGGCAGAAGACTTTCGCAACCCCATTGATTTCCTGGATTCCACCGTCAATCCAGGGTCGATTTGTTTTCCAGCACATTCGATTAATCCACAGTCGTGCCTCTCGATTATCAACACAGCAGATAACGAGATTCATGTCAGCTACAAACCCCAGCCCGATGTCAGTCAGGATATCCCCAACGATTGGGTTGATGTTGCAGTCTGGATTGAGGTCGCGAGCCATTTCTGCAGCAACCAGAGCTTTCGCTCGCCCTTCGTGAGTTGCCCGGAAAAGAACGGACCGAGAGAGATTGGATTCCTGAACTTCGTCGAAATCGATGATGTTAATTTCCCCAATTCCCATCAAAGCGAGGTTTTTGATGACTTCATTTCCCAAGGCACCGGCGCCGACAACAAGAATTTTAGCTGCGGTGATTTTTTCCTGTTCCCACCAAGCGATTAACTTCAACCGGGAATACCGATCCGAGTCGTCGATTACCATCGGGCTG
>JAAHTH010003499.1_pt1 | contig 10690 bp, 7 predicted proteins | sample 6116091 | NCBI WGS metagenome assembly JAAHTH01 (sample SAMN13939990, study PRJNA603662) | sponge metagenome | isolation source: marine sponge | host: Mycale hentscheli | place: New Zealand | collected 2006
AAGCATTTCAAGATCAATCTAAAAAATCAAGCTATACTACACAAAGGGCTAAAAAATAGTATTTTTTAATATTTATAATAAACACTATTTATAATGGCCAAAAATGCAGAAGATTTAGCAAAACTCCAGAAACAACTGGATCAAATTACAAAAAAGTTTAGGGAATTAGGCAAACCTAACGAAAATCCTTTTAATAATTTTACTGCAGACAAATTACTAGAAAATTTTAAAAATGTAGATAAAGCAGCTGGAGCTTTAGATGCTACATTATTTGTAGTTAATGATAGGCTAGATGCTTTAAATAATTCTACAGATAATTTAGTCAGACAAATGAATGCGGTTCTTGACGAAGTATCAAAATCTTCATCCGCACTAGGCCGAATGAATAGAGCTTACAAAAGTCTTGTAGGAGTTGCACAAGATTTAGCAGATGAGTCTGAAAGATCTACTTCAATGAATTCAAAAGACTTAGCTAAATTAAAAGATAAAGCTAAGGTTCAATCTAAAGCTGCAAAAGATCAGGCTAGAGATTTAGTTAAAGAAATACAACTTAAAGAAGCTGGATTAAAAAAAGGTGAAAAACTATCAGACCAAGATATAGCAAATCGAAAGGCTGCACAAGAAATATTAAAGAAAGATGATCCAATTCTACAATCACTAATTGATAAAATAGACGCACGAATTAAATTAGAAGATAAATATAATGAAAAAATAGGTTTTGGTGGAAAATTAGCTTCAGGGTTAGATAAAGCTTTACAAAAAGCAGGACTTCCTGCATTAGGAATAGCAGATGCTATGGAGAAAGCTAAAAAGAAATTTATAGATTCTAAGGGTGAAACAAATGTACTTAAAGACACTTTAAAAGGTGTAGTAGGTAATTTAAAAGAAGCAGTATCATTTGCTAATCTTATGCAAATAGGATTTGGATTACTAATTAAATCAGTTTTAGAAGTAGATAAAGCATCAGGTGAATTTGCTAAAAACAATGGTATATCATATCAAAACGCCCTTGCCATAAGAGGTGAAATGAATGAAATTGCTAGAAGTAGTAATGATGTAGTAGTTTCTTCTAAAGCCTTAATGGAAACACAAGGAACATTAAATAAATTCTTTGGTCAATCAACAAAATTTACTGGAAAATTAGCTGAAGATATGACTTCTATAGCTAAAAGAACAGGTCTATCAGAAGAAGCTCAAGGGACATTTGCCTTAGAAGCTATGAAAACTGGAAAAGGTGTTAAAGATATATTAAAAACACAAACACTTACAGTTATGGAGATGAATAAAGAAAAAGGTCTCCAAATGAGTGTAAAACAAGTTCAAGAGGCTATATCTAAAACATCTAATGCTGTATTCATGACTTTTAAAGGTAGTACTGAAGAACTTACTAAACAAGTAATGTCAGTTAAAGCCTTAGGTGCTAACATGGCACAAGTTGAAGGTATAGCTTCTAGTTTATTAGATTTTGAAAGTTCAATTCAATCAGAACTTGAAGCTGAATTATTACTAGGTAAACAAATTAATTTAGAAAAAGCAAGAGAAGCAGCATTAAGAGGAGACATGGGTAAAGTAGCTGAAGAGGTAATGGGGAATGAGGCTATTATGAATGCTTTTGCTACTGATAATGTTATTCAGCAAGAAGCAGCAGCTAAAGCTTTAGGAATGAACAGAGACCAGTTAGCAGGGATGATTAAAGAGCAAGAAAAATTAGAAGCTGTAAGGGGTGCAGGATTTGATAATATGAATGATGCTCAAAAGGAATATAATAAAATGCGAGCTAAGGGTTACTCTAAAGAAGCAGCAGCAGCTAAAATAGGAGATGATAATTTAGCAGCCCAACTAGAATCAGTTTCAGTAGCAGAAAGATTCGAAGCAACTATGGCTAGAGTACAAGAAGTGTTTGTTGCTTTAGCAGAACCTATTTTAGGTATAGTAGATGGTATAATGACTATGGTAGGAGGAGCTGAACATTTAGCTAATATATTAGTGGGTATAGCTGGTACTTATGCCTTAATAAAAGCTTATACATTAGCAACATCAGTATATGAAAATGTTATATTAGCTAAAAAAATGGCCCAAGGTAGTATGGATGCTAGAGCTTTATTTTTAGGAAAATCTAAATTAGCTCAAATGGTAGCTCAAGCAGTTGCATTTGCTATAATGAACCCTTTTACAGCTTTAGCTGGACTTGCTATAGGTGCTGGAGTAGGGGGAATGATATATTCTCAAATGAAAGATGGTATGATAGGACCTGATGGTGGGATGGTAGTATCTGGGGAAAAAGGTTCTATACAGTTAGATAAACAAGATTCTATAATAGCGGGTACAGATTTATTAGGAGGGGGTAATACAACAACATCTGATAAAAAAGGTGAAAAAGGTAGAGGAGCAGGAGGAGGAAGTGCAGCTTTAATATCAGAAGTAAGAACTTTAATAAACATAAACAGACAAATCCTAGCTAAATCATCAGTAATAGAAATGAATGGTAACCAAGTAGGAGAAGAAATTAACCAATCAGAACGTAAAGTTCAATAACTTAAATATTTATAATAAAACAAACAATCATGGGAATACAAGAAAAATTTTTACAAAATGGATCTACTTTTGGAGCTGGTCAAGGAGGTAACTCTGCAGATTTACAACGCGAAAGAGATGCTATTATAGGAGATAAATCTTTATCTAAATTACATTTTGACTACTCAATAAATGGTAATCCTGAAATATTAGGAAAACCAGCACCTTCTGAATTAGATTTAAATGGAATAGCACCTTTAGCACCTAATAGAGATGGTCAAACACCTTCTATTAATAATACTTTTTCACAAGGTACTTATAAAAATAGTGCACCTGATGAAGGAGTGGGAAGAATTTAATAAATGTCTACACTACGTTATCTTAAAAGCGATTTAACATCTTTAAAATATAGTAAAGATAGGGTTGATGAGGGGTATAGCGGACAACCTTATATCCAAAAAGATATAGAGAATGCTAAACCCACCAATGCGGGCCTTACTGCGGCTAATAAAGACTTTTTATTAAGAGGAGGAACAGCTGCGGCTACATCGGCTGTAACAGATGCTGCTAGATTAGCTAAATATTTTTTTGATTTAAAATCTCCAAGTGGACTTTTATTTATAGCTAAACAAAATTTATTATCTCAAACAGGAGTAGAAACTCAAGCTAATTTAAAACCAAATGAAGGTGTCTATACTCCTTTAAGCACTTTAGCTCAATCTATAACTAATATTGCAGGTGTTCATCTTAATAAACAAGGACTAAACCCAATCCCAGGAGGTTCTAGATCTTTAAGAACATACACAGATGTTAAAGATAAAGTTAAAGGAGGAGATGATGGTTTAACTAATAGATTAGTTGAATTAGCTCTTACTAAAGTTGATGGTATTCCAGGAGGTATTATAGGGGCGGGTAATAATATATCTACTTTAGATGGTAATCTTTTATCTTATGGTGGTGGCCCTGGATCTATATTAGGTATAGGAAAAACAGATATTCCTGTATACTCAGAAAGAACAGGTAAATTAAATGCAAAACTTAAAAATAGTAAATTTTTTGAAGAAGGTTATTCAGTTTTTAAAGGAAAATCTAATGATATAGATGTAAACAAAGTATATCTTAAAAATTCAAGTACAGTAACTTCTAAATTTGATGAAGCTAAAAATTCAGGTCAATTTGAATCTTTTTTAGAAGATTATTCTCTTTCTTCAAATGGTTATATAAACGCTAATCAATCAGGTTCTTTTGTAATAAAAAATACTACAGTATATCCTTTATTAAAATCTCAAAATGATTTTGCCCAAGATAAATCTAATAGAATATATGATAATAATACTGTTGTTTATAGTCAACAACAAATAGGAGACCAAATACCTAAAACACCTAATAAATCCAACCCAGGCTCATTTCAACAAGATTTTAGAACAGAAATTATAGATAATCCAAATTCTAAATTTATAATGGGTATAGCTCCTTCTTATGTTCCTGCTGATGGTAAAACTATAGAAGGAACAGAAGGTTCAAGGGTTCATATGACATCACCTGGCCTTCAAGGAGACAGAAAAAATTATGTTAAAGGTAAAATGATAGGTTCTAGGGTTTCAGTAGTAGATGAAATTAATTTTCAACCTATATATGAAAGTGAAAAGGTAAGAGAAAAGGATGGTATTAAAAAGAACGATTTAGTAAAATTTAGAATAGCAGCCCTTAATAAAAATAACCCTAATAAAAAACAGTTTATACATTTTAGAGCTTTTATAAATAGCTTTGCAGACAATTACGGTGCAAAATGGACAGGTCAATCTTTTATGGGTCGAGGAGAAGAATTTTATAAATACGGGGGATTTAGTAGAGATATTAGTATAGGATTTACAGTAGCAGCTCAGTCTAAACCTGAATTAATGGCTCAATATAAAAAATTAAACTTTCTAGCTTCTAATTTAGCTCCTACATATAGTGATTATGGTTACATGGGAGGTCCTTTAATACAACTTACTTTAGGAGGTTGGTGTTATGAATTACCTGGTTTTATAGGTAGTTTAGGTTTAGGTGTTCCTCAAGAATCACCTTGGGAAATAGGAATAAATACTGAAGGTGATAGTGACTCAACAGTTAAAGAAATGCCTCACATAGTAAATGTTGATATGAAGTTTACCCCAATCCACAGATTTAGACCAGAAAAACAAGAAAATGAATATAAAGGAGATAAAAATGAAGTTGATTTTTATGGACCTCAGCGTTATATTGAATTAACTAATGGATATAATAATAATTATGTACCTGTAAGCTTAGCAAATGCTAAAAAGGGAACTGGAGAAAGAAATACAACTTTAAATAATTTATATTCGAAATAAAAATGAATAGATATTTAAACATACCAAAAATAAAATCACCTAGTGGTAAACAAATGTACCAAACTGTACGTTATCCCGAAATACCAAGATCAGAAGATGATGTATATGTTTTTACTACTATAGGAGACAGGTATGATACTTTAGCTTCTCAATTTTATCAAGATTCTTCATTATGGTGGGTTATAGCTAATGCTAACGGAAATTTAAGCAAAGGATCATTAACACCCCCAGTAGGATCACAAATTAGAATTCCTGCTAATCCAACACCAACAGAAATACAATATCAAAATATCAATACTCAAACTAATGTTTCATCAAACACAGGTGGGAGTGGATACTAAAATAAAAAGTTATGGGGAATTTAATAGGCGAACCATTTGAACCATATGTAAATAGTCAAATAGATGCTAGGCAACAAATTTACGGTAAAAAATCTAATAGAACTTCTGAAGAAATAGCTTATTTAAATTCTAATAATGGGTGGGTTAAATTAGCTTCTGGAGTAGAAATTGATGATCAAAGATTAGCTTTACTCACAGCAAAAAACAACCAAATGCTAAACAGTATTTCTACAGGAAAGCAGTTAGCTATGGAATATGTTTTGTTTAATTCTATAACTTCTTATAGTGAAAGTACTGATAAAGATGGAAATAAAAAATATACCCAAAATCAATATCAAGGAGTAGGAAAAGGGGGCCGTGTAGCTTATGGTGTAGATGGTACAGATTTTGGATATTCCCCTATGCCAGGTCTTATTGATGTAGATATTAAGGATTTAAATAGAGGTTCTATTAAAAAAGCTACTCTTACTATTAAAGTATTTAATAGAAACCAATTAGAAATTATAGATTGCCTTTATATGAGGTTAGGCTATACTGTCTTATTAGAATGGGGTCATAGTAAGTATTGGGATGATAACTTATCTATTCCAAGCTTAATAAATCAACCTGCATCTTTAATAGATACCCATTTTTTTAATGATAGATTTAATAATTCTGATTATACTAAATTTATCCCACTTATAGAAGAGCATAGGGAAAAAACAAGAGGAAATTATGATGCTATGTTTGGTACCGTATCTAATTTTTCTTGGACTTTTGAAACTGATGGCTCTTATAATTGTAAAATTGAAATAATAAGTTTAGGAGATATAGTAGAGTCTTTAGGTATTAGTGTAAGTACTGGGGAAGGCGCTAATGAAAAATTAGGCAAATTAAAATTACAATCTACTCAATTTATAAAAAATGAAGCTAATTTAAACCAATTTTATGCTATTTTATACCCGGGGTTAGAAGATGCTTTGCAAACCTTTTATAATTCTGTTCAACTCGATTTAAAAAAAGGAAATATTGATATAGTTAATAGAATATACAATAGTAGATTTCGTACATTAGGTGAAGTTTTACCTCCTTTACCTACTATAGGTTTTAATTATCAATTCCAAGAAAATCCTCTTGATCTAACAGAAGAAAATAAAGATTTAGTTAATAAAAAACAAAAAAACATTGATAAATTTTTTGGTACAGTTAAAGAGGGTACTAATTTTCAAAGTAGAATCTGGAAAATACTTGGTACATACTATATAAAAGCAATACAGAATTATTTTCAAATTCTCCAAGAAAAAAAGAAATATTTACACCTTATAATAGATAGTAACCAACAAGTAAAACATTTTAGTCGGGAAAAAATTCCTGATACAAATAACCCTTATGATTGGAAATACATAACAGATACAGGAGTAATAGATAATACAGAAGCTACATCATCTATAAATGGAGCAGATCCGTTAGTTATAAATGAAAGATTAGCTGATAATGGATATGACCCTAAAAAACTCTCAGGAGAATTAGTTTTAAGTGGGTATGAGGGTAGTAATAACCCAGATTTAGATTTAATAAATCGTGTACCTTTAGGGTTTGTAAATTTAGCAACAGCTAATAGACCAAACTCATTAGAAGATACAAATGATATTGTTGAAGGTGGAGACCAAACATTTAAACTAACACCACTTCAAAAATCTATATTATCCGAATGTGGGATAGATAATTTTAATTTTTTTAAAAGTTTTATCTATGATGAAATGAAAAGATATGATTTAGCTGGTGGTGAGGATGATCCTGCTTTTAAAGAAGCAGCAGAAGCAGCAGAAGCAGAAGAAGAGGAAGAAGAAGCTGGAAAAAAAGAATTATTAGAGTTTACTCGAATTGCAGAAGAAAAAAGTTTAAGAGGAAATTTCTTTAAATATTTTTATAAAATTAAAAGTTTTTATGAACCTGATACTGATTCCTCAGAAAAAGCTAAAGATGGTGTTATAGACTATTATGCAGATAAAGATTTAGTAACTTTTCCTACATTAGAAACAAGACCAGCAATAAAAAATAATTTTCAAGATGGAGAAGGTAATTTAGTTGTAGGAAATACTATGAACCCGTATCAAGAAAACGATAATGAATTAGTTGAAAAATGGAATAAAGAAGTAGGTTATCCTATATACAAAAAAGAAAAATCAACTGATGGAGGCGAACTTTATTTTCCTTACAGTAATAAAGGAGAAAGATTAGGCACGGCTCAGACAGATTTCGCTAGATTAAATATTACAAATGTAGATAAAAGTTTTTATATCCAATTTGGAAAATTATTATCTTATTTAAGAGATGTAAATATTACCTGTATTGATACAGAAGGAAAACCTCCTATGGTAGGGATTGATACGGATGAAATGGAAAACATTTGCTATGCCATAGATTCTCAATACAGCTTAGACCCTAGAAAAGTTATAATTAGAAACGATAATATTTATATAACTGAAAACAAGACTGGAACTCTATATCGAGGTTTAAGAAATTTTATTATCAGTAGTAAAGAAGGTACTTATGGAAATTTAATGAATATTTATATAAATTTTTATAGAATTGAAGAATTACTTACAAAATTAGCTGATAAAAGAGGGATGGTAAATTTATTTGATTTTATACAATCTATATGTGACGATATCAACGAATGTTTAGGAGGAGTAAATAATTTAGAAGTTACTGTAAATGATAAACAAAAATTAGTAATTAGAGATCAAACCCCGATACCAAATGCAAAAAACTTATTCCCTGACAAATTTGCAGCAGTAGACCAACAAGTTCCCCTAGAAGTCTTTGGCTATAGTGGCAATAAAGCTAGTTTTGTTACTAATGTAGGATTTACTACTAAAATTAGTAAAGAATATGCCACTATGATTACTATAGGGGCAACATCAAAAGGATCAGTACCAGGAACTGAGGCTACAGCATTTTCTAAATGGAATTTAGGCATAACAGATAGATTTAAAAATAATTTAACATCTCCTGATTCTTCTGATTCTTCAGATTTATCTCCTATAGAACAATTAAAAGCAGAAAATAAATCTGTAATTGATAATTATGCTACTAATTCTTTATTAGGACTTCAATCCCAAGGATTTACAGAAAGCAAAAAAGGAAGTTTTACTTTTTTAACTTTTAACGATGAATTTATAAAAAATAATTCAAAAATTGTTAAAGAATTTTATAAATATGCCCAAGCCGAAATTACACTAAGTGAAGATCCTGAAGATAAAGGGATTGTTGAATCCTCAATAGGTTTTATTCCTTTTAACTTATCTATAGATATGGAAGGAATGAGTGGGTTTAAAATATATAATAGATTAAAAGTAAATACTGATTTTCTTCCTACAAATTATGAAGAAACATTAGATTTTATAGTTACAGGAGTTAACCATAAAATTAGTAGTAACCAATGGAAAACTAGTTTAGCTACTTTAGCAACTAGTAAATCAGTTTTAACTAAATAAACTATGGCTATTAATACAAATAAAATTATTAGTAAATCAGGATTTGGGATTGTTTCTCCATCAACCTCAGAATCTACTTATGCAAAAAAACTTAAAAATTTTGATGCTAATATTTTAGAGTCTTATACTGATAAAAGAAACAGAACATTCCCTCTTCCACCAGACCAGTATACGGGAACTAATGGAAATCTACCTGAATCAGAATTAAAATATTTAACTGGAATTGGTAACCATTTTGCAAAATATAAATTACAAAAAGATGCAGCTGATGCTTTTATTGAAGCTGTTAAAGCTATGCAAAAAGTAGGTTTAAAGCCAAGTTTTGCTTCTCCAATCTCGGCATATAGAGACTACAATGGTCAATATAATGTTGTAGATCAAAGTAAATGGATTAAAACAGGACAACAAGGCCCAGGCAAAGCTCGATTTTTAACAAGATCAGGGTATGCTGCAGCTTGTCCTGGAACTTCTAATCATGGTTTAGGGGTAGCAATAGATCTTACTGCTAATACTAGTAAAATGAAAAAGAAAGTTCAATGTTGGATGAAATGGTTTGGGATAGATTATGGTTGGTATTGGGCAGGTTTAAATATTAAAGGAGAAAATTGGCATTTTGTTTATGACCCAGGTAAAGCTAAAACTTTTGGTAGAAAAACCTCGGGATGGAATGATGAAAAAAAATTAGTAGAAGGGTATTGTCCTATAGATATTCAAAATTTAAAACCATAAATTATGTATTTTCCATCATCACAAGTAGAAGTAAATTTAGTAAGTAATGGAGATTTAGCTTATAAAAGTACTAATGCTCTTTATTATGGCATTTATTTTTCAACATCAGATGGAAAGTATTATGCTAATAGCCCTAATGATACTGTTTTAATTGAGTTAATTAAACCAAAACCTACAACTGATAATAATGAATTTCAATTATATTTTGATGAAGCCGAAACAATTGAAGGTCCTGATACAAGGTTTGAATCTTATGAAAATGAACTTTATTCTTTATTAACTAATGCTTCTAAAACCCCTCCAAATATTAACCCTCCTTTAAGTTATTATTTTGTTCCTAATGAAAATGATATTTCAAAAGGATATGCTACAAGATTTTTTGCTAAAAAAGTAAACCAAAATTCTTATATTGAAATATCTAAAGAAGTTTATAATCAATTTATAGATTTATCCCCAAAAGTAGCTTTTAATTTATATGAAGTAGCAAATTTAATTTGGTATTTAAGAAGTCCTGGAGAATCCTCAGTTGCACAAGCAAATGTTAGTAATATTTTAAACTTTGAAAAAAAATATAACTGGAAAAATTTTAACCAATTTTTAAAAGTAAATAAAGAAAAAAAAGATTTTTTATATACTAAAGGAGGAGAACTTTTATTGCCTAATAGAACCAATTATATAGGATATTACCATATAATGTCTGATGGTAAAATTATGACAGGAAAAGAACATGGAGATGGGCCTGAATTAATTTTAATTCCATTAAAACCTAATTTTATTGTTCCTTCTAGTGGAACAATATCTCCATCTGTTCAATCTTCCCCAAGTAGTGGAGGAGGAGGTGGATATTAAAAATACTATTCGTATATTTAATTATTGTTTTGGCTAATTGAAAATACAGACCAACTAAAGGATTTTTACAATAAAGGTTACAAAGAAGCTTACATAGAAGTAATACCATATTCCTATAAAACCCATCCTGTAACTAATAAAGTATCCTTAATATATGTACATCCCATGAATGCACATAAGGGCTATATTATATCAATAAATCATAGCGAATCTATGCCATTAAACAGCGAATATATTGCTGAATTAATTGGTAGCTATGATACATTGTACGTTTGGGGTAAAAAAGAATTTTTGCATTATTTTGTGCATAGGAACATTATAGATGTTTCTTTAGCTTCTCCCGAATATGAAATGGAAACTACTAAAGCACACCAAATATTATCACAAAGAGCTAAAGATAAGTTGGATATTAACAGAATAGTTC
>JAAHTH010002161.1_pt2 | contig 10689 bp, 20 predicted proteins | sample 6116091 | NCBI WGS metagenome assembly JAAHTH01 (sample SAMN13939990, study PRJNA603662) | sponge metagenome | isolation source: marine sponge | host: Mycale hentscheli | place: New Zealand | collected 2006
CTGTGATCGACGTCACCCGAAGCTTTCTTCTTACCGAACATTGAACTACCTAAACCTCCGCCAAACGCAGAGCCTAGGCGAGTGCCGATCGGGCCACCGACCAAGCCGCCGAGCATTCCGCCCCCAATGGAGACAGCCTTCGAAGCGAGTGACTTGAACGCGGACTTGATACCGCCGAAGAGCCCCTTCTTCTTCTTGCGTAGTGACTCGTACTTGTTCATGAGCCCCTTGAGTTCTTTCTCAGAATCGCGCATCTGCTTGAAGAGGAAAGCTGCGAGCATGTCCTCAAAGGATGCGCCTGGGCCGACCAATGATTTCATATCGCCGCCTTGCTTCTTAATCTGCCCTCTGAGAAGATTAGCACCTGTCTCACCTGCTGCGCGCATAAGGTTCATGATCTCTCCGTCCATCGCTTGGAGTGCGGAGTTCATCGTGGTTCTACCAGAATTCTGTGCGTATGTGTGGCCGTGAAGCATACGTGATCTTGGAAGCGCCTGAGATGGCTTAGCTAAAAACTGCTGTGTGGTTTGGCCCGAGAAGAGATCTTTCCAGTTCTGAGCTGCGCCTGAGATGTTGAATGTCGCCAGATCGAGCTGTGCTCCTGCGACGTCACCTACTGCGTCCGGAAGCCCAAGGTTATCTAATGCCTTGTTAAGGCGCGTTCCGAGCGAGTTAATTCCGTTTACCATCTAGAGGACCTCCCATTTTTGTATGTCCTATAATAGATTACCGGCAGTTTTACGGAAAAGTTTCCTATTATTTTCACTTTTTTTTATTTTTTTGGAAAATCAGTTATTTAGGAGCATCTTCGGCAGGGAAAAGCTCGATGGTGTCGGCATAGGCGCGGCGGCCGTCTGAGTAGAGCACTTCATAATCCCACTCGTAAGTCACTCCGTTGGTGTCCGTCCAGTCAATGCCCACTTGAATAATCACCCCGTACTTGCTAATGGAAGTGTCGTACACCATGTCACCAGGTTTCACTAGACCACCAGAACCTTTGCAAGAATGTGTGTCCTGTTTTCGTCTACTGCTCTTTGCAACCGATGATGTCCGTCAAGAACACACTGGATCTCTCCTTCTTGCTCTACTGCGATGATCGGAAAAGATAAGTCTGCGGTTTCCTTCCGATGCTGTTCAATGATCACGTTAGATATCTGAGTCAATGGTTCAACTTCCAGCGAAACAATCGGTTCATCTTGCAATACTGACAGAACATCTTGGATTGTGACTCTGTTTCCTTTTTCATCTTCCCAGAATGTTTTCTCCCAGTCGCTTAGTTTCATGGGATCATGTCCTTGCCTACACCGATACCAGCTCGGATCATGAGGAGCATTGCGGTTGAGCCGATCATCATGGCAACAGCAGAGACAGCACATAGCTTCAGCCTGATCTTCATATTCTTTTGATCGATGAAGAACAAGATGCTGGGAAGATTTAAAAAAGGTAGGGCTAAACCTAAAAACGCCTGCACCACGATCCAGTCATGCACGATGGCATAGCTATACCAGTTGGCCCAGAAATCTGTGATGACAGTAAGGACGAACACAGTGATATACATGTGAGCGTTCATCCACGACCAGAGTTTGCTACTGGCGGTCACGCTTACCCTTCTTCGGCAAGTAAGGCCTGATCCAATACGCAAAGACGTGATATCCGAAATCGAACACCTGCTTTAACACGGGGAGGCGGCTGAATGCCACAGTCCTTCTGAACCCAATCTTCTCATACATCTTCCTGAAGGTTTCGGCGCCGACTGTCTCTTTGCCGTCGAACTCACCGATCATCTCAATGTCAAAACTACCGTCGTTGTTGAAGTCAGGGTCACTGATGTCGACAAACTCGATGCCGCATGCTTCGCCCTTGCCCCTGACCATGTTAATCTCTAATGAGCAGACGTGACAGCTCTCGTCGTAGTAAACTTTATCCTTCACTGTGCTCCCTCCTGAAGCTCTTTAAAGCACGACGGACATAGGCATCTATCTGGACTATACATCTTATAACCCTCGGGCTTAGCTTCATGCATGCACCAGCAGTCAGATTTACCCTGTACATAAGCGCACTGGTTGTGTTTCCCGCATCGATCACAAATAAATTTCCAGCCTGGTTTCTCCTCAGAAAGATCTTGCTTATTCTGCTTCATCGTAACTCTCCAGGCTCCAGAAGGGTTCATCGAAGTGAGAGAACTTCCATCCTGAGCCTTCGGTGAAATACACATAGCTGGCGAACGTTTCAAGCACGTCATACCAGCGTTCTCCCAGGTAGATGCCTGTGCCTATGGCGTCACCATCGGATGCCACGATCTTGACTAGGTCACCCCGTTTCATCTGACTCACGCAGATCGTCGTAGATCTCCTGCACAACATCAGCTGGCACCCAACCTGCAACCAGATCATGCTCTGTCCAGTAGGTGCTCCACGACTTGTGCTTCATGTCAGGTTCCATAAACGGGTTGATCCAATCCTCATCCTTGTTCCAGATGCCTACCTCAAACGTATCGTAATCGTAGGGGGACAGTCCATCAATTCTGGGATCTGAGTAGTTGCGTTGACCAGCCTGAATGCTTATTGACATACCATCGCGAAGAGGTAGACAAGTTCCGGTCTTGCCGCCTTTAGGCACGAGCATGTAGTGCCTGAAGTCATACGTCACTTTTTAGTGCCACCAATCATCAAGATCTCGCGGGCTTTCTTGGCCTCGTAACCGTCTTCCACTTTCTTGCGCCTTCCGGCAGTGTAAGTAACATCGAAGTAGACCATCTCATTACTACCTACCCGAGCTTCAAAGAAACCGTCATCCACATCGCGATTGGACATCAGGCAGTAAGCACCCTTGTCGGCAGCGTCATTGACAAAGTCGACAACAGATTGCTGTAGGTCATCATCAAAGTCCACTCCGTACTGGGTGAACGAACCACGGTAAGGTGGGTCAAGAAACACGTAGGTGTTCTCGTCGACGACCTCTTGCAGATCCTTGAAGTCAGTGTTGTAGAGCTCGCACTTCTGCAGAGCTTCATGCCACTCCATCACGTTTTCTCGGTCGTATACCTTGTCTTTCTGCTTGAGAAGACCTGACGGTGTACCGAAACGACCATTGGTGTTCTTGTTGAGTTGCCAGATACCGTTAAAGCCTGTTTTCATAAGGAAGTAGAGGGCTGCTGCCTCCTCAGTCCTTGTCCACTTCTGGTAGTCGTAGGCATGCTCTTGGCGAAGCTCGTAGTAAAACGCCTTACGATCTTCCTTGGTCTTCGGCAAGAACTGCGCTGATAGCTCATCTAGCCGCTTAAGAAAAGGTTCGAGATCGTTCATGACTGCCTCATAAACACCCATGATACCGTCGTTGAGATCGTTAAGATGAAAAGTTCGGTCAGGATTTTGAGTGTATGCCCAGATGAACATCGCTCCGCCGCCAAGAAAAGGTTCAACGTACGTGTCAAAATCTTGAGGCAGATGAGGCTCGTACTTTTTTAAGAGTTTCTTCTTGCCACCTGCCCACATGAAAAGAGGTTTCATTAAGCGTTGCTCCTGGTGATCTCACCAAGAACAAACTTCTTCATGTTATCGATCAGCTCTTCCATAGTGAAACCATCAGGCTTAAGGAAGCAGGAGGGTCCATCTTCGCGGATTACGTCATACTGGCCTTTGTGTGCTGAGTGCAGGATCTTCCAGATAACATGACCTTCACGAGCTCCATCACCTGTGGCGTAAGTTACCAGCGGACACCTGTCATTGATATCACGAATGATGTGACAGTTCTTGTACCATCGCTCAATCGCATTACCTTTGTTGTTCTGCTTCTTAGCCTCGAACGCAGCGATAAGCTGGCCGTCGTAGAACCAGACGCCTCCGTCAGGTTGGCATGCTACGATACCACCGATAATCTGATTGCCTTTTAGTTTTGACTGCTTATGAAGTATTGGAAAGTCTTCCTTGAGAACCTCAAAGACTTTATTTGCAGCTTCTCGTACAAGCTTATCGTGCCGAAGAGAATCTTCGTCCCACGCTGTTGTTCCTGGTTTGATTCCACCCATGGGTGCACCTCCTTTTATGCGTTAACATTATATCACTCATCAGAAGAGTTTACACATTCCTCAGTAGCAATTTCAAGAAGGTTTGTAAAGATCCACCACTTTTGCTCATGAAAGAGCACATAAGCGTGAGAATACCCTATGTCATCTTCGATTAGATCTATGACGAGTCCGGCATTTGGCGGCATGATGAGTGGATCTTCCGGTGCTAACCTAGTGCCTTGCTTAACGCGGACCAGATCACCTACCTTAATTCCAGTCAATGTAGGTTTCCTTCTGCTTGCGAGTTAGCTTCTTAAATGCAGCCTCAGCTTTTGAAGCCTCCGATCGATCGGCATATCTTTCGCAGTAGATTAATCCCACAGGGCGTCGAGCTCGTGTGTACTTGGCGCCTCGCTTAGTGTGGTTGTGCTCGTGGAGGCGCCTTGTGATGTCAGTGGTGATGCCTGTGTAGTAACTGCCGTCCGCACACTCAACCACGTACATGAGCCAATCAGCGCTCACTCACAACCTCAACCTCTTCGCGGTGAATGTAGAACTGCTCACCGGTTTTCGGGCAGGCAAGGTAAACGCACTTTGGCACACCATTGCCCCAGCCCACACGAGCGTGTGCTCTCGCTCTGAGTACCAGGTATGTGTCTCCCATATTGAGATCAATCCAGTGAGACTGCGGCGCAAGCCTGGGTTCTCCTGCAGAGTCGTGCCACTCAGTGAGCCCAGCATCGATATCGCTGCTTAGCTCTTGGCGCCAACGATCTCGCTCTTCTTGTGTAGTTGAACGAAAACCCTGCGGGTGCCTATTCCAATCATCAAACTCAGACGCTTTAACCCTGACAAGATCACCCTTTTTCATTGTACCATCCTATCGTTCCTCTAATGTTGTCACCGTAAAGTGATACAACTGATTGACCCTCTCCGTAGCCTCTTGGCTTCTTGACCCACAGAAACCTGTGAGCTTTCCACGTCCTGCCTTCTGCGAACGGTTGCTGATATGGGCCGATGTATTGCACAAGGCCGGCGGAAAAGTGGTGCCAGTGGCTGAATGTGTAGACCTTGCCGGGCTCGAGATCTTTGACGTAGACCTTACCGCTTTTTCTTCTCACTCAAAAACCTCTCAAACATTTCCTGCGCAAAGTAAAAGCAGGTTCCGCACTCGTCACCGACGCCGGACTTTTCAGAGTAAGCAAAGAAGTCATTAGCACCGTCCGCTATCGCCTTGCGGAGAGCTTCCTCGCTGATAGCGTTGCAATGACAGACTATCATAAACTCTCTGCTCCTTCTGTGACCATTTTAACATTAACACACAAGACTTACACAGGCTGGTCATCTGCTTCAACCTCGTCATTCGTAAGTATTCTCTGGAGCCATCTCTCGTCAACTTCTTGAGGATCTTCGTGCTGAAACTTTACAAGGTACACATCGGTTCTATGGGGTGAGCGCTGCTGCGTCTTCTTAAGCACAAAGCCCTTCTTGCCTGACATGCCGTTGAAGCCTTTTACAGAAACATACTTTACTAGCTCACCTGCTTTAAGGAGAAGGGGGCGTATCTGCTTTTGACTAACGGGATACTTCACCAACCTGTCAAACCCTTGTAGTGAATAGTTCTAATCATCCCGCAAAAGTTAACCTTGTAGAAGCCGTGGCCTGCATACTCAACTATCTTGCCGGGGCTAGCGCACGCCGGTTGAAGTTCTAGCACATTGGTGCGCACTATCATGCCTGGCTGAAGATGTGGAATATCCATTTAGCCTTTTTTAAGCGTTAAGGTGCACTCAGGCAACCACATAAACTCTTCGTCGATCTTGAGCCAGTAGTAGTTAGAGTTCCTGTTGTAAGCCATGATCTCTGCAGATCTAATGACATTCTTTCCGTAACGTGCAGTGACGTTATCACCCATCTTAAACTTAGCTTCCCGTGGCAAGGTATTCCTCCCGATACCGCATGAGCGCGCGCTCTTTGGCTTTCGCTTCCAGCACGATGTCCAGATCTAAGCCATGCGAGTCAATGCGGTTGAAAATGTAGTCAGAGTGCGCTTGAGGACGAATAGTGTCGTCATTATACTCAATGCACTTAGAATCTGAGTAGTGGCAAGTAGGACGCACATCGTTGTCCCAGGTGCAAGCCGCCAAGTGGAGAGCATCCTTCTCAGATAGCCCACCGTCACAGAAGCGGTGGTGGTGGAAGTCAAAAACGATCGGGATGCCGTGGCGCTCGTAAGGCACCTCAGCAAGATCCGCGACAGAGTACATGCTCGCTTTGTCATCGTTTTCCAGCGTAAGCCGAGAAGTCACAGCGTCCGACAGCCTTTCGTAGTTGTTGCACCAGCGATCCAAAGCTGATACCTTATCACCATATGACGCACCTACGTGAATGTTTATCTTGGCCCAGCGGCTACGTGGCATGCCGAGCAGGTCCATCACCTCGCCGTGGTGCTCAAGATCCTTGATGCAGTTATTAACCACGTGCTCTTTGCCAGAAGACAGAACGTTGAACGGCCCAGGATGGAAGCTGAGACGTTGGCCGAACTCCTTGGCTAAGTCGCCTGCCCCCTTGAGTGCCTGGCAGATCTGCTCGTAGTCAGGTAGTTGCTCGAGCTGATACTCGCTGGCCCACGGGAAAAGGCAGGACGTCATGCGGAACACCTCGACACTGTGTGCGTGGTTCCACTTGATAATCTCGGACAGATCTTTGACATTCTGCAGTGCCAGCTCTGAGGCGTAGGGCAAACCCTTGGCGTCGAATGTCCGGCGGATCATGCCGCGGTTGCAAGTAATCTTTGGCTTAGAAGCCTGTAGTTCCATATTGATGCAAGCATATCCTAGTCGCATTGTACCTCCGAAACTATTATATCACCTTCCCCGTGACTTACACAAACCACGAGGGGGTAGCTGCCCTGGGTTCCCACACTGCGAGGCGCTTCTTGTGTTCGCGGTAGTAGTTCTTATATGACTCCACCACGCTATCGACCTTGCAGTCGTCAGGCATGCATGCTGGATGCTCAGTGCGACCGATATCAGGAATGTCAGGCACATTGTCGATCAACCAGTTGTGAAGCTGTTCTGACTTGTGGATCTTACCGTAGCGCCGGGTGTATTCAGCACACAGTGCTAGCCCAAGCTCACAGTGCCAGCGGTAGTTGTCCTTTGACGCTCTCGTCCAGACTGAGCATGGGTGATTAGCATGTGACAGCTTCCAGGGTGGTTGCTTGTGCTTGGGCATGTTCTCCCACAGCCAAGCTTGAGCATCACGCACCCTCTTGAAAGATTTAAGGTCCTTGCCGTTCTTGTGCAGGAATGAGAGCCAGTGAGCACAGCACAGCATTTGTGCGCTTTCCAAGATCATCTTCACAACGTGCTTGTTGCAGTGGTATTTGGCTGCGATCTCAGGATCTCGATCAAGGACAAAAATATTCACAACTAACTTCTCCGGTCTTGGTGAATAAAAATTTATGAAATCTTTTTAATGATCCCGCAGTTATGATGATCTTCTGGTCTCGTGGCGCCGTCTTTAATATTTCCTGTCTTGGCGCAGATTGACCTTATCTCGAATTTTGCAGGGTCAAAAAAACCAAACTTTTCAAATATGCTGAGGTTATCTTTATCTGCAAGCTCATCCATGAAGATCATTCCGCCGGGAGATAAACGAGGAATGACGTATTCTAAACATTCTTCAATTGACTTTGATAAATCTACGTCGATAAACGCGTACGAAATTTTCATGTCAGGATCATAATTCTTAAATTCGGGTATCGAAGTTTCAAAAAAACCTTTTACAAGAGTTACACCCTTTTCCAAGCCGTGAGTTGACAGATTGAAACGTACGCTTTCGAAAGAAGATGAATATTCTCCTGGCTCATAATACGATTTTTGTTCTCCCGATCCATATTTTTTCGGATCGGGCAGCCCTTCAAAGCTATCAAAAACGTAAAGATTCTTTACGCAAAAAGACGACGCTATGGATATCTTGGCACTGCTAATTCCTGTGAAACACCCAAACTCAAAAATTTCCCCTGGAATTGAATTTTTCATTTCATTTTCAATTAGCTCGTAGCACCACCTTAGCATGGAGTGTTCACCGTGCGCTTTGTCTTTCGCTGGCAAGTCATGTTTACCGTAAGATTGCGCCTTGAACATGAATGCCAGGGAATGAGAGTTGTCATCGATGCTGGAAAACGTGTAACGAAGAAGCTTTAGCAGACCGTGGTTGCTGTAATTTTTGTCGTAAACCCTGTCTGTGTCTAGGTCAAATTTAAACTTTTCGTCTTCGGCTACACTCCCGTCTGACTGCGGCCAGATCGGATATCGAAAGCCGTACGGTAGCTTTGGTGAAAATTGCATCTCTGCATATTCGCTATTATCTGCCATTTAATTTTCCTCTCGAGTCTGGACGAAAGCCTCCAGGACAACTTCAGCCATCACATTGGGTTTAACTCCATAATAACCTGTCGATATCACTTTGAACATGTTCTGCGGAAACCTTTGACCGCTGTTGTCACAGCAGTTACTAACCTCTACCTTGTAGAACTGCTTTGTGCCTGGGATCTGTGTTGGTTCGATCAGTGTAGCTTGATTCAGAACATCAAGCATAGTAGAAACATCTTGAGCCTGGAAGTTCATCGCCATGAAGTGATTGATTCCTGATTGGGCACTAAACTTAGCCATGTTCTCTCTGCGCTTATTGCCCGCTATAAGAGAGTCCAGATATGAGCTATTCCACAACATCACGGCGCTCATGGTGATAACCACAAGCATCATCATGGTAACGGCGAGCGCCATTCCTCGCCTACGGTACTCTCCGGATGTTGAGGATAAAGTTTGCACGTCCGTCTCTTTCATTATTAGCTCCGTTTCCACCGGGGTTCGGGATGATGGGAAAGTTTTCTTGTATCCACGAGTTGGTTCTTGCTACACAGCGAGCTTTGTTGTAGCCTGTACGAATGCACATGCTTTCAACATGCTTGACAGTCTCACAGTAACATCTCATCTGATTGTTGCGCCACTGGTGGGGTGTGTACTGAAATACTACTCCGTTAGGGACTTGGACATTAGATCCCGGAATGTACTTCGGGCATGTAATCTCTCTCTCAGGATGAAAGAAAGGAAGTCCCGCGATAAGAAGTATTATCTTGAACATTATCTCTTCATGCAGAAGTGAGGTCGAATGTCAGCCTGAAGACTACAGATGTTCTTATCGAGCTTATCAAGATCCAAAACCTTGATCGGCGTAGCAAAGACCATGCTTTCCAAAAGCTGGGGCACATAACCTCGACCGATCGGGATAGCCACAAGGACACCTACCATTCGACCTCGCTTATCAAAGAAGCAAGATCCTGAGGCGCCTGGCCAGCCATAAGTGTGGACGACAACCTTTTCTCTCTCGTCCCAGATCTTTTGATATCCTACAACCTCACCGCGAATGGTCAGTAGGTCATGTCGGCCCGGATAGCCTGAGTACGTCAACTCTTCACCGACAGGCGGATATGGAGTTCTAACGTTTAGCTTGGTGGGTTTAACCATGCTTAAGGGCTTTGTAGCAACCAGGGCAATATCTTCACCCTTGTCAAAGTAGACAGGATGCCCCTTGACCTTCTTATCACCCCTGACGATCCAGAGCCAGTTGGTGTTCGCGTCGTCAAACACGTGTGCTGCGGTAACAATGAGATGTGCACCCTTGTAGGTGACGTAGCATCCGCTACCTCGACCTTTTCCGGGATTGAAGACCTTGACGGCACCTGCTCGTCCTCGACGTTCGGCTCGGTTCAGCTTTGCAGCAGGAACCACATCGCCTTCGTACTGCGAGGCCATCCTCTTTTCAAACGCGGTGGGTGCAGGGACTGTGTCTGCGACTGCAGTCGGTTCAGTGCAGCCAAGCATAAACAATAGCGCAACTGACGCTGCGATACCTACAATGGTGATCACGTCGATTTGATTAAGCTTCTTCATTGTATCTCCAGCCACCATTATAAAAGCAGCTTTTAAAGATACACAAAGCTAGCTAAATTGTATATGGAGGAGAGTGAGGGATTCGAACCCTCGGTAGATTGCTCTACAGCCGCGTTCCAGGCGACCACCTTCGACCGCTCGGTCAACTCTCCAAATGTTAGCTGGATAATACTTCGTCAATCTGCTCGGCGTTTAATGTCTCATGCTCCATTAGATCATTCACGAGCTTGTCCATTGCGATCTTGTTGTGCAGCAAGATGCCCTTGGCCTTATCCATGCATGTCTCAATAATGCTTCTGATTTCACGGTCAATCGAAGACGATACCTCTTCACTGATATCACCTCGCCTAGACATAGACATCTCTCTGCCCAAGAACACATTGTCATTTCCTGAGGAGTTGTAGATTGGGCCAAGCTCAGACATGCCAAACTCTTTAACCATTGCAGCTGCGATCGCCTTTGCTCTTTGCAAGTCGTTCTTCACGCCAGTTGTCGAACCCTTAGAGCCGTAATACATCTTCTCGGCAATGTAACCACCGAGCAACACCTTGATGCGATCCTCATACTCCTCCTGCGTAGAACAGTATTTGTCTTCCTCGGGTAACTGCATCGTTAACCCAAGAGCACCTCCGTGTGGAATGATGGTCACTTTATGCAAGGGATCTGACGTCTTGGTGTGGAAAGCTACAACAGTGTGTCCGGCTTCGTGTCGGGCAGTTGCAA
>JAAHTH010002634.1_pt2 | contig 10688 bp, 15 predicted proteins | sample 6116091 | NCBI WGS metagenome assembly JAAHTH01 (sample SAMN13939990, study PRJNA603662) | sponge metagenome | isolation source: marine sponge | host: Mycale hentscheli | place: New Zealand | collected 2006
GCCATTGTTCTTCCTTATTGTCTATTGAAGGGGTAAATAATGTAAAGCTAAGAAATTAATACTACTCAATAGATATTCTCCGGTATCAACCAAAATCCTATCCACTGATAAAAATTTTATGTGTAAATTGGCATACAAAGAAGAATCTCCTCTATTGCATACCGCAATAATAATATCATTCTCCAAATCCATGGCATTGTCAACATCTGTGTTTTGTGCCAATGGTCTAATCCGATAGGAAACCTGAATTTGGATTTGGGTTTGGGTTAATGTTCCAATTGTTGGGCGCTGTCTATCTTCGGTGCTCGTGGATGATATTATTCCCACTGCAAAGGATTTGTTTCCAATTGCGTTGGGTGTTCTGCCAAAAGCCTGGAAGGGGAGTGGGGACTCTTTTAGTCCCTCACCCGCTATAGCTTCAATAGCAGTTTTCAATCTGGAGCGAATTTCTGATAGTTTTACAGTGCCCATTTAAAATCTCTTATTCCAATAATATCCAAACCTTGGTGGGTTGGAAGTGGAGATGATTGGTTGGGCGGCTCTCCTTGTTTTGTGGTCATCTGCCATTCCATCCTCATCCATATCATAACGAAACGATAATTGTTTCCATTGATATTCATAAGATTTGATGTGGGTTTGGTATAGGTCCAGATATCCGGATGCTGTCCCAATTGCAGTGTGCATATTACGCCAAATCAGAGCCAAAGCCAATTCCAAATGGGGACCCCGTAATGTTTGGGGGTCCGTTATCAAATATGGGAGATTTCCTTGTTGTCTTAGCCGTTCCACAATACGGACCCAAGCTTCATCAATCCATGGTTGATAGCCATTGGTATATGTGGAAGGCAACAAATTAGCCAAATCACTATAACAAGACTCTAAATCAATTTGGGATACTACTGGATACAATGGACGTCTACAAAGATAAGCGGGTCTTTGGAATGTGTAGTCTATGCCATCAATCGTGACTTCCCAAACCTCATACAGCCCATCTGATAGCGTCATAGAGCTGGGAACAACGATAGAATTGATTGTGTATTGACAATCATCTAATACGATAGAACCCGCACTGGTGGATATAATATCTGTTCCATCCTCATCTAACAATTGATAAGTGCATGCAGTGGGAGAAACCTTTGCATTGTCGCGATATATCGACAATGATACGGTTTGAGTCTTACCACGTTGCAACATGGATGGAATCCGTATCCTTGGGGCGTAAAAGTCAGATAATAGGCCCATGACTACGCGTTAATGACCTGATACCATTGATTGGAATCACTTGCAATCATCAAACCTTTCCCATTGGATACCAAAATAGTGGATGAATCGGGTTTTGTTACAGTCAAATCCGCTCCTGAATTGCCACTGTTGGCAATCCAAAACACCATCCCATTTTGGGCATCTGGGAGAGTTATCACTCTTCCGCTGCCATCGGGGTCCAAAACTTGAATCATGGAAGAGGCTTTGTCCAGTGTTTTGGCATCTGCCAAGGTTTCCACGTTCACACCGTCTTTTAGTCTTAATTGTCTGGGTAGAACAAACTGTCCTTTTGCGTTATAATTTGCCATTTCGATTCCTCCTAGGTATCCCGTTTCCGGTCATGACGTATTGCTATTTTTTCCGCTTCTTTACGCGCGGCTTTTTCTGAAATCTTGCCTTTATTGCTTTGGATGATTCTTTGGGTCATTCGTTCAAATGCTTCTCTAGACACTTTTTTTCATCCTCTTCTTTGGTTCTGTTTTGATGGGCACCGGCCCACCCTTTCTTTGGTATTCTCTCATTCTATTGAGTAGCTCCAAATCATTATCATAATTCTCTTTGATGGCTGGGATGTGGGTCCTCATTGCATTTCTTTCCACGCGTTTTGATTTGGCATCAATCAACAAATTCAAAATATCCACATCCGGGGGGGCTATGATTCCCTCTTCCAATAGAGAGGCCCTCCAATCATTATACTCTGATTGGTCAAATTTCCAGATAACTCTTTTTCCAATGGTTTTGGGAGTGGACCAAATATCGATATAAAAAAACCCACCGCCTTTGGTGGTATATCTTTGTTGATAACCCATATCCATATCTAAGATTTGAAACCCATTGTCCATCATTGTGATTCTGGCTAGCTGGGAATCTGCTCCCCCTCTTGGTAGCATTCGAACACCATTACATCCCGCCATCTCGAACAAACGACGGAACGACGGCAAAAACTTCCAATGGTTCTCATGTTCTACAAACTCCCAACATGTTTGGGGATGATGCATTAACCAATATGGGGTATTTGGGGCGATTGGTAGCCCCTGATTATTTAATGTATTGTTTCCGGTCCAAGGTTGGGACATTGTGGTTCTCCATGTTTTAAGGTATTAAAGGGGTCCCCCACCGTCATGAGGGACAAAGATAAGGGTTTGGGAACCACTACAAACCCCCATCACCCTATAATCTAAAAAATATCATTTATGTGTTTTTGCTGAGTATCTCACAAGCACGAGCATCTTCCACCAAAGCACAACCAACATAAGCTGTTCCAACAACCTCAGTTAGGCTTAAAGAAGCATCTCTTTGCAGTTCGACCATAACGGGCGTACCGGCGGGACGTATGACACCACCAACGGCCAATGGTTGGGGAGTGCCCAAAGCATATCCAAATGCACCACGTGACCACATAGCGCCGATAACATCAGAGCCACTGGTTGCACATTTTGATGATTTGTGTATATCTACACCCATAAAAGAGCCAATGAAACCTTGTCCAACCATCTTCAAAATCTCGGATTGAGCGGGATTAAAAGCTATTGCATTCCCCGTTTCGTTCCTAATTGACGATTGCAAATCAGCCACTTGGCGTGGTGACAAAATACAGGCCAAGTCGCCTGGATTGTTATTGAGCTCCAATTGATATATTGAGTCCATAAAATCATCCACTGACAAGCTCACCCCAGTTGTTCCCGCTTGCGCGGTCACACCGGCAAAGGTAGCACAAAGCAAAGTCATAAAACGCGCCTCAAAGGCCCCACGCATGGATTCTGCTAATCTGAAAACGTCTATATCTCGCCCAAAACCACTGAGGGAGGCCAAATCTGTAAGGTCATAACGCAGTCCTTGACGCGCCACCGCAATGTTAGCGGTTGCATTTACTAAATCACTGTTTGTGATTTCAGTACCATCCCCAACAGCGGCCATTTCCGTATAACCGTCTAAAGATGAATATCTCAATGCAATGGTATCACTACCAATTCCAGATACATCCCCCGCAAAAAGTAAAGCTCCGCTTTTTCTGATGGATGCTCCATCATGCAATAGCGCGCGGACTTCATTTTCAATCATCAAATCCATTCTGATACCATCGGTATCCAATACAGCATAATCTATAATAGCCATTTTTATTCTCCAAATAGGTTTTTTATATCTCCCAGATTTTACGCTTTTACGGGGGCGACCCTATCCAGTTCCTAGACATTATAAACTAAAAATTAGTTTTACACAAGTTATTCATAGGCTGTGTATAACCTGTGTATAACTTTTTACACAAGTTATTCATAGGCTGTGTATAACCTGTGTATAACTTCAAGAACCCCGTCTGAAGAACACGTCAACGCATCTGGTGTATTCTTCATCATGGAATTGAGAACAATATTCCAAAATCGCTTTTTTATTCTCCACATTGGAGATGTTGTCACACATTTGGCCGGAAATCTCCCCCGTTGCGCTATTGGTTTGGGTCATACACATTAAGAGTTTACAAAGCCCATCCCCGTTGGATTGAATAAACTCTGGTCTGCATATTGGTTGGACGACGTCCAATCTCCCAAGTTCTTTGGCAACGGGGTCCGCAATCACAATGGGGATGGGTTCTTCTTTGGGTTTGGCGGCTTGTTGGATGCCAATGGTCCCACCTATCCCCACAACCAATCCGACAATACCCGCTATAATCATTTCATTCATTTTTGACTCCATAAAAAAAGCCCCAAGCCATAAAACTTGGGGCTTTGAAACAAAAGCTATTTCACTATCTATAGCGAGATAGCCAAATCAACAGTGATTCCAGTCTGAGAAGTGACTGTCAAAGCACTAGTAGAGTTATACACAACATCAAGCTGAATCATGTTCCCCGCGCTATCCATTGCGGAAATATGAACAAGTTTTTTACCGAGAGAATGAGTAATCTGCATCCCAGTATTTGCACTCAATGTGACCTGTGTATCATATCGGATTTGTGATTCTCTAAGAGAGAAGGACCCATTCGAAGAGTTGTAATTGATGAGTTCATCCGATTGAGAACCCGCACTGATAGCCGCTCTGACTCTACTATCTGTATAGTATAGGTTAGACCCCTCGGAAACATTTGATGTGGTGGCATTCAATGAATATTCACCATCTGCATAACTCAGACCGGTACCCGCGGAAAACTCCGAGAATACACCGGACAATGGAACGGAAAGAGCACCGGTTGAACTGTTGTAGGTCAAGAGCTGTACTTCTGGAGAAGATACACTGGCAACACTGAGCGCGGACCGGCTTCTTGCATCTGTGTAATATAGGTTGGAGCCTTCGGAAACATCAGAAGTGGAGCCGCTGAAAGAAATATCACCATTGGAGAAGGTGATTCCCGTACCGCCGGAAAACTCTGCAAAAACACCACTAACAGGAACTGACATGGCGCCGGTTGAACTGTTGTATGTCAAAAGCTGAACATCTGGAGAAGATACACTGGCGGCACTGAGCGCCCCACGGCTTCTTGCATCTGTATAATATAGGTTAGACCCCTCAGAAACATCAGAAGTGGAGCCATTGAAAGAGATAGTATTTCCAGATACCCCAATCCCAGCCCCGCCATTTAGATTGATGGCCATTGTGCCAGTGGCTTGGGTGTAAGATATACCCGTACCCGCCGCCATTGCTGCGCGTGCTCTACTATCTGTATAGAATAAATTGGAACTTCCTTCTGTAATTTGGTCCGAGTTGGCAGACAAAGAATATTCTCCATCTGCATAACTTAGACCGGTACCCGCGGAAAACTCCGAGAATACACCGGACAATGGTACGGAAAGAGTCCCATTTGCACTGTTGTAGCTCAGAAGTTGAACTTCTGGAGAAGATACACTGGCAACACTAAAAGCGCCGCGAGAACGGGCATTCGTGAAGTATAAATTGGAGCTTCCCTCAGTGATTTCGTCGGATGTGGCATCCACTGCAAATGTGATTTGACCACCCGATACGCTACTTGATAGACCGGCACCCGCCGCCAAATTTGCGGAAATCGTTGCATTTGCGGCATTAACAGATATACCGTCACCAGCTACAAGAACACTTCCTACCTCGGCCGCGGTCAATGGGGATTCAATCTCTGTATAGTTTGAAGCACTGGAACCATCCGCACCAGAAACCATATATGTTTCCGTTCCCGCACTTGGGGCCGTCAAGATTAAGACATCACCTTCTTTGAGGCTCGCCGCCGTTGATGATTCGTTGGATATGAAGTTTGCCAAACTGGTTTGGGTATTGTCTACATGTACATCTGTTATGGCCAAAGAACTGATGGAAAGCTCTCCACCAGAAACGGATAACATAGATGTGGAACCACTAGCAATGGCATTGATATAACTTAGTCCAGAAATATCTTGTTTTCTGGTTAAATCACTGTCTGCACTTGGGGCATTGTCGCAAGATACCGAACCTTTGAACGATACCGATGGGTTGTAAAAATTCATATAAAATTCTCCAAATTTTGGTTTATAGTCCTCTATATATTAAGACAAATACACCGTCCCTGATATGTTAGTGACAAATGTAATTGATACCGAATTTGACAAATAGAGAATATCTCCCCAAATCACATTTCCGGATGTATCGACAATGATAATCCTTGGTTTATAACCAAACGAATGAGAAATTGATACACTGGATTGATTTGTGAATTCTGTTATTGTCTGTTGAACACCCGTTGATGGGTTGTATATTGGAATAGCCATTGTGGTTCCCTGTTTTGGTTATTCAAATATGAAATACACTGTAGCGGTCCCAGTTTGGGCAGCCACAAAAATGGAGCGGTCATAAGCCGTTTGCATGGGATTGTATTGGATGATTGAATCCACTGCTTGGGGGAAGCGCTGGACTCCAACCGCGGCCCCATCCGTATCATCATAGCTGAAATAAATCGCTTGATTTACGGGTTGGATGGTCACCAATTTGGCCCATTTGGGAATCTGTATCTCTAACCAATTCACACCCACGCCGGCTTGGGCATAAATCGCCCCACCATTGGTGTAAGATAGTGCTGTCAAGTCTGTAGCCATTTTAATAAATCTCCTATAATTTCTTTGTTCTCTTTAGATTGTGCGCGATTGCCACCGCCTGTTTTTGTGAGTACCCTTCTTTTTTCAAAATCCGAATCTTTGCGGCCAATTTCCCACCTTTGGGGGCTTTGGCCGGCTTTGATTTGGGATTGTATTTTTTTCTTTGTTTTGCCATTGGGTTTCCCGTCTCTATAATAGATGACTCCATCTATATCATAAGCGCTAATATCTTTGAATATCAAATGTTTTTTCCTTTTCTGGAATAGTATAATTCTTTGATTTTGGCTCTATTTTTACGGAAGTAATCATAATCAGTGCCACCTTTGGACAACATATCTGCACTCGTTTGATGGTTTGAAACTTGTTGCACGTTGTTATTGCTAGATGGGATGGGACGAGATTGGGATTGTTGTAAGCTTGCAATTTGGGCCGGTGTACTGGATTCCCCTGGAATATCAGCCACTTCTTTTTTTCCCAAATATGGTTGTAAAACATGAGGAATTTGGGCACCTTCTGAATTCAAAGATTGCAACCATTCCCCCATTGTTGGACGTTCTTTCTTTGGTTTGGATTCCATTGCTTTTGTGTATTGCCATTCCACCAAATCCCGCACTTCTGGATTTGTTATCCCATGGTTTGATATTGCTGTGTGTCTCGAATATTTTTTATTGGAGTTTGATAATTCATCTTGCAATATCTCAATTTGAGATTGCAAAGAATCCACACTTTTTGTGCGTTCCTCCATATCAGAATATTTCTCTGTCATTTCGTCAAGCTGGGATTGTAGCCCCCTTCTTGATTCAGATATCTTTGATATTCGATTGGATACGATGTTATCAACCTCTGATTTTAAAATGTATTCTTTCCCATCATGGGTTATTGTTTTGCTCATTTGTGGTTCTCCTATGTTCCAAATTCGTTTCTTTGTTGTCTGATGGTTCTAAGTTTTTCAACCGCTTCTTCTTCCGTAATATCATATAGCTCTTGGATGGCCTCCACATGGCCAATAAGACCTTTCTCCATTTTTGCTATGATATCCTCTCTTTGGGCTTTTAACTCTTCGGGGCTAAGTGGGACCGCTATGTATTGAATAGAATAAATGGGGTCTTCTGGATAGTTTGTCCCCAAAAATCTATTAGAAATCTTTGCACCCAAAATCAAAGCTTGCATATCTCCCACTCGGAAAACCTCAGAGAATCTTCTTTGGGCGTCCCTTGTAGAAGCTTGACTCATAGCTATAGAATAGCCACTGCGTGGGTCCGAACTTACTTTTGTAACACTGGCGGGGTCAATGCCCATTTGAGATGATAAGCGCCTTTCATATACCGTTATTGCGGATATCATTTGGTTGGGGTCCTTTAGTCCCGCCTCAAATTGTCCAATCATGGGCTGGGATTGATTGTCGGGGTCCGGTACAAAACAAAGTATGGACGCGGGGTCCGCACTAATGGCCATTCTTTGTGTTTGTTCCCCCGTTCCATATGTAGATAATCCAGCCAATTGGAGATTGGAAACATATCTTTGGGGCCAAGCCGAGTCCAAAAATAGGTGTTTAAGGAAACAATAATAACAGCTCGCCTGGAGGGAGCCACTAACAACTTCTGATAATTGATATGGGTTGAATAACTTCCCATCCAAAGAGGCATGATAAATAACCCATGGCAAAAATGCCACTCCTTTGGAGTCTCTATATGGATAGTTCTCCCCATCCATATTCCCACCCAAAAAGACATCACTCATATCGTCCCCAAGCTCACCATTCATATCCACTTTGCGGACTTGGTATTTGGGATTATTGGGGTCTTTCAAATCATAAATATCAGCTGTCCAAAACATTGTTTTGGTGGATTCGTCTTGTCTCAGTCGATACTCATATAAACAATTTGGCTTCAATGGGTCCCCCGCGGGGGCCGTTGCAAATATCATATCTGGTGTGACTGGTCTAAAGAGCAATTCTCCACTGTCCGAAATATCAACACGAATGCACATTTCCCGAATGCCAATGGTTTTATATTGGACACTTTGCATGATACTAAAATAGTTAGAACGGTCCAAAGCCCCATCAATACTAAGATAATCTTCTGCTTGGGGTCTGTATTGACGGGGGACGCCTACCAATGGCTTCTCACTATATAGAACCGCAAGCGCCTTGCATGAGTGGGCAAAGACGTTTGATGATTGGTCTATTGTGCCCCATGTAGCACGTCTTGATAGGTCAATCTGTGATTGTAGGTACCTTTCTAGGTCCGGACCCCAAGAACCTTCCAACATCCGTCTCCGTAATGCGTTTGTTTCTGTTCTGGATTGAGTAGCAATATCGGGGAATGTGGGCATAGCTGGCATATCATACATTTTAAATTCTCCGTATCGGGATTTTGGACACCTTGGGGGCGCTGTATTTTCTATCGATTATTGGTACTATAGCATATCTCAGCCCATCTATCATGTGCTTCCACTCAGATAATCTATCCATGGCACCAGACTTTTTTAGGGTCCAATGAGAGAAGGAACGGATTAACCTTTTGCACTTTGGATGGACTTGAAATCTACCCTGAACCATGGATTCATGGATTAACTGACACCCATAATAAACAGACCAACGCGGTTTATGTGCTGTATGAATTCTGAATGGGCATTGGTTACGGGGATAATCCAGAACATGCTCTAAGGCAGAACGCAACAAAGCATTTGACATTCTGCCACCATTGCGACCCCCACCATGGGGGCGGTCCCCCGTCCATCTGTGTATTTCTAGCGGACTCAGTCCATTACGTCTAATCATAGCAATGATAGCCCGCGCGTGACGATTTGCTGTCCCCGCCTCATCTTTCCCCCCCGCGGCATAGTATTCATCCAAAACATAAATCATGGGTTGGGGCGGAGCTTTGTCAATGGCAACCAAAATCGCACATTGAGAATCAATGGAATGCCCATGGTCAATCCCAATGGAAAAAATAAAATCTCCATCTTTGGGGCATGGGGCATCACTGATGTGTTGCTCCCCAAACTGTTCAAAGATTTGCCCATCCATTGGGGCGCCCAAATCCCAACTTCCCTCTAATCTTGCTGCACGGTCTATTGAAAGGTAAGTCTGTGCCAATTTATCTATATCATCCTGACACATGAGACTATTGCATCCTTCAGGACGGCAATTCTCCACTGTTACGGGGGCATGTATATCCATCACTTTTGGGGGGTTGGTTTCTGTCAGTTTTCTCAACCAAGACAAATCCCCACCACCAATGGGGGTCATTGTTATTATCATCCGGCCTTTATTGCGGAATAATCTTGCAATCAGCTCTCCAAATAGGGTTTGGGGCATTGGTTCATCACACCACACCATATCGATTGTGCCAGATGCCGCGCCCAAGGTGCCTTGGTTGGCTGTTTTGAAGAATAACATGGACCCATTCTTCAGTTTAAACCATGGATTCTTGGCACGATATCCACGACCCTCTTGGAAATCTGGAGAATCAGAAGCATACTCATTTGGGGGAACCAAAGAGTGGACTTTGGATTGGATTATTTTGGACTGTTCCCAAGAATGAACAATGACCCAAACCACAATTGGGACTTTGCCTGGAATGGGTTTGTATGGATGTTTTCCAAACATATAAAATAAAATCTCCATGGCCCCGCACATGGTTTTTCCCAGCTGATTCCCAGCTCTAAAAAGTACTACTTTTTCACTGTGTGGAGCCTCAAACACTTTTCTTTGTGGTGGGGATGGGCGGAAAAACGCCATGGGGTTTGACTTTGCCATCCCCTCCAGTTCTTTGGCCTTTCTGGCTGCTTGTAACAATCCCATCATTGGGTTTTTAATCGGATAACATTGGGGGCGTTAACCTCCTCCAGTTCTCTCAATATTTGTGTTCTCAATATTGGTGGAAGGCCGGCAATTGTTTCCACTATTTCCCTCTTCAGTGATTCAGAATCCAATGATTGAATATCTTTGGAAGCAGATACCATCTCCCTCAATTCATTGTGTACCTGAATATGCAACTTGTGATATGTGGGGAGAGAGTGAATGACTTTTTCATCTCTGGCAATTTGGATATCCAATCCAATCTCTTTTAACTTTTCAATTCGGAATTGGATGGGGTCCAATTGTTGTTCTAAGGTTTTGGGCTTGGGCTTCTTTGCTTCCTTCGCCATCTTCTGTTTGTGTTGTCTAATATAATAAGAAATATTGGGAGTGGTGACACCAAATTTGTCCGCTATAGATTTGAGCGTCCATCCCTCTTGTAGTCTGAGTTTGATAATCTCCTCTCTTTGCTTTGGAGTCAGTTTGTTTTTCTGTTTTGCCATATGGGTTCCTGTGTTTTCAGTGAAAAATATATATCCATATCAATGTTCTATATCAATAGAGAGAGAAAAAGACATGGTCTAAGGTAG
>JAAHTH010003505.1_pt1 | contig 10677 bp, 15 predicted proteins | sample 6116091 | NCBI WGS metagenome assembly JAAHTH01 (sample SAMN13939990, study PRJNA603662) | sponge metagenome | isolation source: marine sponge | host: Mycale hentscheli | place: New Zealand | collected 2006
AATACTGCGTCAGAACTCAAATTATCTGAGGAACTATCAAAAGAAGGTAAAGCATTAGCATATTTTGCCTGAACTGACTGTGGGATTAACTGAGTATTAACTGGTGCTGGTTTGGTCTTGTCTGCTGGTGGGTGTGCTAAATGTGAAATACCTTCTCCCAAAGCAAATAATCCGCCAAATAATGCTAAAAATTCTCCAACTACTGGGATTGCCGCTGTTGCTGCTTCACTAACTCCTAAATCTGCTAAAAATCCTCCGCTTTCCGGTGCCAACGATTCTGGAAGAGAACTGGGAAGATCTGCGTCGAGTGGGTTAGCGTCACCTCCGGCACCTCCTCCGCTGGGAGCGTCCGCTGGTTTTGGTACAGAGTCTGGGGTTCCCTGAGCGCCTTCTGGGTCGTAACTGGAACCGGATTGTTCGGCAGGTGCTGAATTACCACCTTCTGTGGCAGAACCTGACGCTGGGTTACCTTCTGTGGAACCTGCTGGACGGTCTGCTGTTGTAACGTCGGTGGCGTCAGTTGCTCCTCTGGAAGACGCTCCCTGACCTATATTCCCACCTCTTTCAGTCGCCGCCTGAGCGTTTAATTTCCACATGACACTCTCGGCGGTACCTTCTTCTGGAATTCCGCTCAAATCTCCAAAAGCGGATTCTTCCGTTGCCGGTGCCTGAAATGCTCTTGTTATAGCGTCTGAGGCGTCGTCGCCTGTATCTGTTCCTAAATCCGGTTCGTTACCTTGTGCTGAACCGCTTGGGTTTCCGCTCTGAGCGTCGTCTATGTCTGAGGCGTCTAATTCTTTAAGACGTGAGTTCATACGGTCTTGGATAGATTGTCTAACCGCTCGTACGTCTTTCATAGGATCTTGGAGAAATGCTTTATCTTCTTCGGTAAGTGGTGCTGGGTCGTTTCCTTCGTCTAATTTTGCTCCTTGTGGGTCGCCCTCTTCTCCCCCTTCTGTGCCGTCGTCTCCGTCGTCTCCGTCGTCTTCGTCTTTGTCGTCGGTACCTGCTTTCTTCCCTTTATATTTTTTATAAACTTCAAATGCTTTTTTGGCACCATTATATACACCTTTAATTCCCATTTGTGCCGTGACTTCGTCCTGACCTCCTTCCTGAACTGCTTTCCATTTATCCTGATATTCGTTAAGCATTTTTCCATACTTGTTCTCTGCTTCATTATAAAGCGAACTTGCTTTATCAACTTCACCTTGCTTGTATTCTCTAAGTCTTTCGTTAAGATTATCCACGTTTGAAGAATAAGTTTCGTCCATTATTTATAAAGTAATGAAAGAAAATTATAAAAATATTGTTAAATTAAATAATTAATACTCGTCAAAGTACGAGGAGTAAGGGTCAGGTGGAGGAGGAACAACTGGGGTAGATTGGGGATTTACATGCTGAGTATTTGTATTATTCTTAGAAAATTTTTCAGAATATTCTGCTTCAATTTTCGCCCTTAATCTATCTTCAATCGCTTTCTCTTTTGCTAAAACTTTCTGCCTTTTTTCTTCTTCTGCCTGTTTAATTTTATTCATTAAATCTGTGAATTTATCATAATTTTTTAACCATTTCTCAAATTCTTTCTCGTCCATATCTTCCGGAGGTGAAATTGGTTCCGCTACCTTCTCAACTATTTTCGCTTGTGTTTTGTTTAATTTTGCTTCTTTCATGGCGGTTGCCTTTTCTCTTGCTCTTGCGAGGTGTTCCTTTTGCTTTGCTGAAATCGGTTTCTTCGATTTAGGTTTAATAGGTTTAACGAAAGGATCTTGACTTAAATCTTCTGGGGGTGGCGCTGAAACTGCTTCCTGCTTTTTTAATTCGGAAGCGTCTATAACCTTTAAGTCTTCTAATATTTCGTCTTGACTCTTCGCCTTCTGCCTCATTACTGGTAAATCTTCATTATCCATTTTATAATCTTAACTGAGAAAATAATTTCATAAAAGTATTTTAAAAACTTTTATTCTAAAATCTCTATTTTTTTTCTATTTGAAAAGTAAAAAAATGCTAATCTTCTTCGCAATCGCAGTCACCGTCTGGCAATTCCTCGCCCTCAAACCCAGAGGCATTCGCCAAGACCAAAGGCGCTTCATAAATTACCTCCGAAAAGTTTTTAAAAGCAGTTGCTGGTCTGTCATATAATTTAAGGTACAAAAATGAATATGGAGTGGAACCTGTCGCTTGATAAAGTAATTCCTTAAACTTTTTTTCGTCTCCATATCTGGCGCCTAATTCTTCTGCCATTTTTGTTACTTCTCGATTATTAGCGTTTTGTGAAATAATTGCGTAATTAATTGACTGACGGACTATATTAGGTACCGCTTTATATAACTGAGTCGAATAATAAAGTAATTTAATATTATGGTGACGGTAGGAAGAAGCGAGTCTGAATGCTAATGAATTTTTTTTAAGATTTTGGAAAGCAATAAAATCGTCAAAAATAATAGCAATATTTGGTCTTTGCTCTTTTGGGATACTATCTTGAAAATTAATTATTTGTTGTAATACTTTTTCGTCGTATTCAGGATAAATAGTTTCCTTAAATTCGTCACATAAAAAACGGCAAGTATCGTCACCATTTGTCATAGTACTTGAAAATATATACACGGCGTCGAAACAACCTTGATAGAATGCCGGATTTTGGAGAAGGTTACAGATCCGAGTAGATTTCCCCTGCTTGGGTGAGGCAATATCAAGAACACACGCTCCGGTATTAACGTCAGGTAAATTAGGGTGGTGATTAATTGCTTTCCGATTGATTGGAGGTTTTACTGGTAGTATCGTTAAATCGTCGAAATTATCCATATAATAATACAAAAGATTATAATTCCGCTAAGTTTTCTATTTGTGGTTCTGGTTCCATAGTACAAGAAGATTTACAACAACACATAATTTTACATTTAATTTTCGAGAGGAATTTCAATATTCTATCTGTTAATGTGATTACTGGCGCTTCCATTATATATTCTTCTGAGATAAAAAAATATGAATGTTATATAGTAATAATCACCATAATATATAAAAAAGTATTATAATGTATATAAATTGAATATAATGGAGTGGTAGTAATTTCCACAATTTCGTATAACCGATATACCAGACTGTGGAAATTACTACCACCCTCTCAGAAATCAACATTTAAGTTTTAAAATGTAGAAAATAACTCTTCAATTAATTTGGGCGGTACCTTGTACCTTTCAAATCTGGGTATCCCTTGCGTTCCTGTCCTACTGCCTCGTGGTGCTTTTATATGGTGGCAGTTATCATTCCTTTTACATTTTTTAGGAATGAATCCTTTTTTATTAGTCCAAATGGTGGTTGGTTTCATTCTATCTAATCCATATTTACAATAACTTAAATCATATCTTGGGAATTCGTCCATAAACCAAACCATTCTTGCCGTAGGATTTTCAACAAAATAAATTAAATTTGGATTTCGTTCAATATGATATTTTAAACATTCTTTTAACCTATCTAAAATTTTTAAATGTAATTTTGCTTTATCGCTTACAGGTTCTTTATTTTTATTAAAGGATTTACTTCCAGACGCCATACTATATACGGAACAATCAGGAGACGCCCATATAATATCCGGATCAATACTTTTATAATCCCAATCTAAAAAATCTGTTAAAATTTCAGGTTCGTGTTTTTTTTCAATATCTAATCCTTTGTATTCCCAACCTTTTTTAGTTACAAAGGGTTTTAATGATTTTGTACCGCAAAATAAATCTAATACTATCATTTAATAATATAAGTGAAATTAAAAATAAATATATTACCTAATTATATAAAATGTTTGAGTGTAAATTGTGTGAAAAAGAAACCGTCTTGACTACCCATGTTTGCGAAAAATGCCGAAGAATTAAACACCTTCTCAATTTATATGGTGACAGGGTTTATGAGGTTTTAGAATCTGTTTTAGTTCGTACTGAGGAAAAGCAGGAACTAAAAGTAAATCAGGAAATTAAAAAAGAAAAAGAAGTAATTGAATCAACAATAACTACAAGAAGTCAGAAAAAAAACTAATTTCTTTTAGTATTGCAAATGATAGATACAAATTTAGTAGAAGAAAACATAGTCCCCTTTCTATGTGGAATGGGATCTACTTTGTTGATATATGGGATTTATAAAGTAAGTAAAATATGCTGTTGTTAGGACTTATCCATAGCATACGCCTGTTTGCCCTTTCCCTTACCGGTTTTTAATTTATCACCCTTTTTGGTGGTAAAGTCTTTTGTATCACCGGCACGACCTTCTTTCTTTTCCTTTTTAACTCTGGAAACATTTACGGCACCCTTAGTGCCTTTCTTCTTGCGGTATTCAGGTGCCGCTTTGCTAAGCGCCTCACCGTATGTCATATTGTTTGCCTTAGCGTACTTTTTAACGAAATCAGTCCATTCACTCATAGTTTATATATTCTTCTGAGATAATAATTTCGCTTTTCTTCTATAATAATAACGTTTTTGAGATTCTCTATGTAATTTCAAATATCGTTCTCTATCATATTTTGCTCCACACATATTAAGGCAATTTTCATTACTACAAATTAATTCATGTTCGACTTGGAGATAATCTTCGCCTTCGTATAATTTAATTAATTGTAATTCTTCTATTCCTAATTCTCTTGCCTTCTCATATAATCTGGTTTTTGAAATTCCTTCCTTTAATCTAAAATTGTGTCTGACTTGCCTTCCGCTCAAATCAAGTTTTGTACTTCCGTAATATACGTCTTCTCCTAAATATATACAATATACACTCATTCTATACATTATACAAATAAAATAATTTTAAGCAAAAAAACGAATATAATGGTTATTTTAATTCTTTATAATTAAATCTTTTTCTATAATCTGAGAAAGAAGCACTTAAAGAAGGTTTATTCCAAAGAATCCACTTTGACAAAGCGCCATTAGTTAAAGGTGCCGTCCAATCCTCACGTGCTTTATGTCTGGTATCGTACCTATCTCGTCTGGCGGTGTCACCGTGTTTAGTAAAATCACTTGCTCCGGCAAGTCCGAATTGTCTGGTTGCTAATCTTTTTTTATCTTTATTATAAAATTCCATTTTCATTTTTTTACCTTTTGCTGTTGCTGGACTTAATTTAACAAATACTATTTTATCCATTTTAATATATTAGAATATTATAAAAATGGATATTCCAGATAATATTAGTAATCCTTCATTATATCGAAAAGCAAAGAAAATCGCTGACGATACTTATAAGCGTCACGGTTTATTTAAAAGCGCTTTTATTCAGAAAAAATATCAGGAATTAGGTGGGAAATATAAAGGGAAGAAACCGGCGGAAACCAAAGGTATTCAAAGGTGGTTAAAAGGTGAAAAATGGATTAAAGTACTTCCTTATGTAGAAAGCGGTAAAATTGTAAATTGTGGAGAAGGTGACGATAAACACGCTTGTCGCCCATTAAAGAGGGTTAATGAAAAAACCCCTATAACGATAGGAGAAGTTATTAAAAAACATGGAAAAGAAAAAGTAAAAGAATTGGCAAAGAAAAAAAGAAAAAATCTTGATCTTCGAATTAATTGGAATTCTGGGAAAGCGAGTTAATTATCTTCTTCAAAAATATAAGTGTCGATAGATTCAGAAGCGACTTGTCTTGCTTGACAAATCATATCCAAATCGCCGTTACTATCTGCCATTCTTATTAACGAATAAAGAACCATTAATGTTTTTTTTAATTCTTTAATTGTTTCATTTTTATTAGACATTATTTCTTTGAATTGTTGTGCCATTTCTAAATATTGTTGTTCGGTGCGTGATTCTTCCATTAATACAATAATCATATTTTAATACTGCCGTTTTTATTTATTTAGAAATAATCGTATATATTAGTATAATGATTGAAATAATTGGACTTCCAAAAGAATATTTTGAAATGAGGGAAAGAATTAGTAAAAGATTTGAGGAAAGGTTATTAGAGTTATTACTTCATGAGCGTAATAGCAAACGAAATTCTCTTCGCCATTAAAGGTGTTTTCTTGAATTCTTTTCCAAGAAATTCAAATTTTTCACCAGTTTTTATTTTATTTAATTTATTAAGTGCAGATTTAGTAAATTTATAGTCTTTGGGTACCTTTAATTGGTTCCTTAATCCACCTTCTTTGAATTTAATTTTTTCACCGTCTAATACAACTTCGCCAGTTTTTTTCTTAGTAGGCATTTATATATGACTGGGATAATAATTTTACCTATTATTTTTATAGGATTATTTATTTGGGATTGTTTTTGGTTATCGAAGGTATTTGAACCAACTGACACTCCTTACGGTGTAACTTTATCCAGTATTCCTGACCCACTTTAAGCAGAATAATCCAAAATCTTTTTTCCGTCCATGAGTTTTAAACTTTTATAATCTCTTTTTTCTTTTCTTTCGGATCTGAATTTTTTAAATGCGCTTTCTCCAAGTTTAGCGTTTTTATATTTTTTGGTTTCCTTTTCACCGTCCTTCCAATCTATATGAATATGAATTCCGTCTGGGTGAATTTCCTCTTTACTCGCTTTAAGAACTTTACCTCCTTTGGTAGTTCTTGTGACTTTGTACTTCTTTGGTTCTTCTGGAATTTCTAAATCCAAAAAATCTTCTTTTGATAAACTTCCCTTAATTGCTACCATTATCGCTTCTCTTAATTTTAAAGGTTTTGTTAAAACACCTTCTACAAAATTCCCATTACTTTTAACGAATTTTCTATCGAATTCTAATGCCTCTTTTAATTCTTCGTTCCCACCGGTATTACTATTAAAAAAATCTATTACAGCGTCTTTTTGTTTTTTGGTACCTTCTTTTAAAGCGCTTATAGCGTCTTTATAATTTTTTTCTGCTTTTTTTTTATTTTCCTCACTACTTATTCTACCTTTAATATTCGCTGTTCCCTTTCTTGATTTCATATCTAAATCTTGAAGAAAACCTTTTACTTGGTCTTCTTGTGCTTTCTTTTTAGTAGGTTCTAAAAACCTTTTACCTTTTTCAAATATATGTTTATATCCTGCCGGAACTGCTGTAATCCTCGAAAATAAATCTTTATTTTTTAACATTAATTTTATGAGTTCTTCCTTATTCAATTTTGAATAATTAAATTGTTTTTTTACTTGTGCTATTTCATACTTTAAACTTCTTGCGGTATGAGTTTCTAATTTGGTTTTTAAATCCATATACAATTAAAAAAGAAATTAAAAAAACAGATAATTTATTTTTTAGCGTAAAGTTCCTGAGTTGCTACTGAATGTCCCATTTTCTTTGCGACTTCCTGTTTCTCATTTAATTCTGGGGCAAATTTCTCAGTAATAAAAATATGCCTTAACATATTGACACCAATCTTCTTTCCTGTTGGTTCAAATACTTTGGTAATATATTTCCCTAATCCATTTGCGGTTTGTGGTTCTCCTCTACTATTTAATAATAAATCGTTTGTGGGATTAACTCTTAACCAAATATTTAAAACGCTATTAAGTTTCTTACCTACTGGGATTTGATTTTCACCGTACTTCTTAGAGGTTTTATATTCTCCGAAATGAAAGTATTTTTTATTGCGACTTCTTAAAACTAAATAATTATTTTCTGCCTTTTGTTCGTCACTTAGAGTCTTGAATTTATCTTCTTCAATAATTTTCATAGGGGCATAGTCGAGTCGTGTTGGTGGATTTTCGTCGTCTAAGAATAAATTAGCAACAACCCATTTCTGGACTAAATCAAATTGTTTTTTATTTAATTCTTGTTTAGTTAATAATTCACGTTCCATTATATCTGCTTTGTATTTATTCATGACTTTTCTTAATTCTTTCATAGAAACCCAATTCTTGCTCTGCCCCTCAGTTTTTTCTTGTTTCTCTGCTTCTTCTTTACTCTGTTTATTTAATTCGTCTAAATAACCTCTATAAAAAGTTAATTCTTCGTCGTAATCGTCTTCGTCGTTCATAGAGTCAAGAGCAACTATAATGGCGGATAAGTAATTCTTTTGAGTACTTAATTTTAATTCCTGTAACTTCTCGGCGACTTTATCTTCGTCTTTTAAAAAATTTAAGTTTTCTAATTCTCGATTTCCGACTATAAATTCGTGTAATTTTCGGAGTGAAATCATATAGGCACGAAGTGAATTGGATTTAATATTCCGCTTGGAGTCAATTGCTTCTTTTATAATATCCATAAAGTATTTATACTATAAAAGAAGATTTTATTTTAAAAGATTTATTCTTAATTAACTTCCAATTAATTGCTGAGGAGAAATTAATGAAGTTAAACCGGTATTAATACTATTTGCCATGATTTCTGCCATTTCCTTAAATTTCTCTGCTTTCAATTCTTCCTCACGTTTGGTAGGATCTTGGCGGAGTTTGAATACTGCCTGTGTTTCATTAACCAAATTATCTGCTAATGTACCGTCGGCATTTCTAACAAGAGTTGTAATTAAATTCATATTGAGTTCCTGACCGTTATTTACGTCAATCCAATTCTCATAAGGCGCCACATATACTAAGGAACCGACGGTGTCACCGGTTGAGAATTCTTCACGAGGAATAATAGCAATACTCTTTGCCTCTGCGGAATTTTCACCTTCAAAAGATTTAACCAAAGGCATTTCAGGGATACTAATATGGAGTGTATTATTATTTGCGGTCTGGTCTGGGTCTGTGTCGGAATTTACAGAGGCGCCGGTTTGAGCGCCTCCTCCGAAATCTTCCTCATTATTTGAAAAACCCAATAAATTTCCTACGTCTGCCTCGACACCTCCACCAGAACCACGCATGTAAAGACGAGCATTAGAAGCAAGATCGGCACCTAAACCGGCGTCTTCTTCTTCTGCTTCTTCGGTACCTTCTTCTCCGGTTAATCCGGCAACAGGTTCAATAGTGTTAAATGTACCCTGTGCTTTTATAGTTACTTTATCGGTTTCTTCTGGGACTGGACTTGTTCCTGAAAAGTTAAATATATCACCTACTGGGGCGTCTGTGGAACCGTTTCTTAACTGCCAACTTCCATTAGTGTTTCCTGTTGGGTCTAATGTTACTTTATAAAGAGGAGGGTCAGTCATAGGAACGTCACCGCCCTTACACCAATAGTTTAAGGGGTCAATCTGTAACCAATATAAACCGTCAGGTTCGGCAGTTGCAGTGTCTTCCGTTCTCCAAGTATAACCGTTACCGTTATTAACCAAAGGGATAAAAGTTACAGTATTAGTCCCACCGGCATTAGTCCAAGTTTCGTCGTCAAGATCGTAACCGGTTAAGGCACGACTTCCTGCTTTCTGAAAGGAAATGGTAGGGAAAAATGGTGCCTGACTTAATGAGGGGTAATGCTGATTAATTTTACTTTGGGTGTCATTTAGTGAGGGGTCGTTGGAATCAAAGACAAGACCGGAAAAAGTGTCGCCACCTACATTAAGAGTTTTAACAAGGGGCGTATTTGTAATTGGTGAATTTCCTCCTAAACCGTCTGCTAATGCCGTGTATTCAGATTCTCCGGCACCTTTACTTAATAACTGAATTAAAACTCTTCTACTTGTCTGAGCGGTACCATAAATAGTCATAATACATTCAAGTTTTACGGTTGGGTCAAATACTCCGGCATTTGCTTTAAAAACGGCGTTGTATAAACCTTGTAAATCTCTTCGGACGTCTGACTGAAACCAGTTAGGATTACCTTTTATTGATCCCTGTCTTTGCCTACCATAAGTGATTACCATATTATCCCCTTGACATTCCAAAGCAAGATTATATCTATCAGGGGCGAATTGGAGATTTGGATTTGGATTTGCTGGGTTACTTAAAGAGTTTCTGACTAATCCCATTTGTATTGGTTGGAACATTTGTGTATTTTTATTAGGTTGAATATCACTCCATGAGGAACCGCCTAAATAAACTAATTGAGAACGTTTTGAAATAACGTTGGCGAAATGGTCGGCGTTTGAACCATTATATTTTATACTTGATTCTTCATTATCTATACCCTGATTTGAAATATTTAATTGACCTGAATCAAATGAATTCCAATTCCCTGAGTTTGGGTCAGGTGTAGGGACACTAATATAGGTAATCTGAAATTGGTCTGGATCGCCAGACGCCGCCGGAGCGTTATAGGCGACCTGCCATTCGTAATTCTGTTGTTGATTAACTGAATTCATAGCAAGTTCGAATGCTTCTGCTAATCCGGTGGCGTCATAGGAACCGGTGGGAATACTAACAAATCTGGGTACGTCCTGACCTGCTCCACCGGTACCAAATCTGAAACCGATTGTATTATTCTGAGTTGTTACTTCATAAAATGCTCCTCTGTAATGTATAAATTTTTGAAGGCAAATTTGAGAATTAGGGGCAACTATAATAGGTTGTGGATAATGATTTTCGTATAAAAAAGCGTCCTGCTGTGTTGTTGAACTTGTAGATAGTAACGACATTTATACTATAATTAAATATAATAATTATATAAATATATTTTATAATATGAATAAAGATATCGTAAATACTGCTAATGAATTAGAATTATTACAAATTACAAAAGGGAAAGGCGCTGATTCCCTTAATAAAAAAATTATGGCGAAACAAGAAAATGATAAGAAACCAGTTAATCCAAAAAACATTTTTGTTGGGATTAACAAGAGTAAAATAAAAGATAGCAAATTTAGGCAAAATAAAAAGTTTAATTTAGATCCATTTACGATTTA
>JAAHTH010003508.1_pt1 | contig 10672 bp, 24 predicted proteins | sample 6116091 | NCBI WGS metagenome assembly JAAHTH01 (sample SAMN13939990, study PRJNA603662) | sponge metagenome | isolation source: marine sponge | host: Mycale hentscheli | place: New Zealand | collected 2006
AATGATAAAGGTGGTATTAGCTTACGATTCCCAACTGTAAAAGTTGTTCATGGAGATCAAAGAGAAGTATAAAGTAATGTGCGGGAAATTTTGATACTCGGAGGAGGGTACGTATCTTCCCCATGTTGTGATAATGAAGTTACAGCACTAAATAAAGGTTTTATGAACAAATTAGAGCAAAAACAATTATTATTTTTAAAGAAAAATTATTTCACTTCTACTCAAAAAACATTATGTAAAAAGTTTGAGCAATATGGGGGTACATTTAGTTTTATGGTAAATAATAAAAAATATAAATTATCATATAAGCAATCTAAAGCATATACTAATTTCTTATTTGAATCTACTAAAAATAATACGGGCACAATGCATAAAGGTAATAATGTTCGTGTACAAGATAAGTATGGTAAAATTAATTACACTGAATTAAATTTACACAATAAAATAGATAAAGCCTATGTGTAAAGAAAAGTGCAAAGTACATTATTGTGATAATAAAAGGGATTGGGGTAAAAATGGTCAACTAATGAACTATTGTTTTTACCATAAAAAATTAAATTTAATGAATCCTAGTGCCACATGGGAATCACCTCATATATTTTATAAAAATGATATTATATTTAATGATATAACTAAATTAAAATGTAATTATGATATTTGGAAAGATGGAAGTGAATGTAATGATAATAAACAAAAATACTTAGCAGTACCTGATATAGATAAAAAATGGGTATGGGGTATGTTTGATGTTGATCATATTAAAAAACCAACAGAATGGGATAAAAAACATAATAAGTGGTACTGTCCCCATACAGGTAAAATAGAACATCCAAGCAATTACCAGTTAATTTGTAAGGATTGTCATAGAGTAAAAAGCCATATTAATGGTGATTATGATGGAAGTAAAAATAAAAAATAAATGGAAAATAGAGGTAGACCAAGTGAACAAGTAGAAAGATTAGATAAATGGATCATAGATAGTACTGAATATGATGGATCTAAATCAGTTATTAAATTTGATAGATCCAAATCGGCAAATGGTCCCTATTCGTTTGAAAACATTCCACCTAAAGGATTTAGACAGTCTAAACCACAAATTGATCAACGAATGTATGGTAAAAATCCTGTAGTAATGGTATTTAAAACATCCAATCGTTCAAATGCTAAAACCAAAATTAAGGTATTTAATAAAAATATTGATTATGTTATTAGTGCTAAAAAATTACCTGGTGTACCTGAAAAAGCAGAAATACTTGATTTAGCTGTGGGCAAGTCGTTCATTAATAAGTATAAGCAAAAATATAATTTAGCTTAGTTTTTATATATTTATAATAAAATATTAATTAATTAATTATCAAATGAAAACAATTTTAATTATTTTAGTTTTATTAGTAGCAGCTGCTGCAGTATATTATTTCGGATTTTATAGAAAAGGAAAAATTAATGATCGTGATGGCGATTATATTCCTGATGAAGTTGAAGATGCAGTTGAAGATGTTAAAGAAGTTGTTAAAGAAACTAAGCGTAGAGCTAAAGCTGTAAAAAAAGAGCTTAAAGATGTTGCTAGTGCAGCCAAAGAAGTTATCAACCAAGCTGGTGATGTGGCGGCAGCAGCAAAAGGAAAACCAAGACGAGGTAGAAAACCAAAAGCAAAAAAATAAAATATGAGCAAATATAATTTAATAGACATTTACGAGCAATACCAAATCGGTTCAGGTTGGACTACAGATTTTGATTATGATGGAATGTTAAAAGCAGGACTTAAAACAGGTGTTGATACTGATATTGAAGTATTAAAGAAAATGTCTGATGACTTTGAGGATGTTAATTATCATAGAGAAAATAGCCATTTACAAGATGCTATTGACGCAATAGAAATTGGGGATATGAAGGAAGCTGAAGGTAGATTGAATGATTTTCATGTTGAAATTAGAAAAACACAAGAAGACCAAGGTATGGATATTGAACCAACAGTAGGACAATTTATGGCTTCTAAAATGGAAGAAGGTGAAGAAGTTGAAGAAGTAACTTCACAAGTAGGTTCTCGTATTGAAGGTTTACTTAGTATTCCTCTTAAAGCTCAATTTTTAGATGCTTTTGAGGATTTATACTTTAATTTAGTTGAAGAAGACCCATTTCACGCTGAAGATGTAATTGAGCATTTATCAATTGAAATGATGAAACATTTAGATGCTATTCAAGCTCAAGGTGATAGATTAGCTGGTATAGAACAAGAAGAATTTACAGCTATTGATGAAGACGATTCAATTGAAGAAGCACAATATGCCCCTGAAGTGGAGGATAGAATTAAAATGGTAAAAAAAGCACTATTTGATACAAGTAAATTTAGTCAAATGGAAATTGAGTCTTATGTTAAGTCACTTTTACGTGATTTTGATAAGGGTGATTTTGAAGCTTATGATGATTATGAGGTTGATGATTACGTAGAAGATATGAATAACTATATTGCTGATAAAGCACTACAAGAACACTTTGGTCGTTTCATGAAAGATTATCAATAAGATAAATTAAAATAAATTAAAGATAATTGCGGTAACATTTGGTTACCGCATTTTTTTTTCGTATATTTACCCTGTTGATAATTAAGTCAACGCATTAAATAAAGGTTATGAACGAACAATTTATTAAAGCAATTACAATTGCAATTGACAAAAAAATGATTACTGCCGACCAAGGGTTTGAGATCATTAGAGAGCAAAGTACTGAGCGTACTAGTGTTATTAACGAAACTATAGGTTTCAACCAAAAAAGATAGTTATGAAAACATTTGACGATTTAAAATTTACAAAACATAGAGTTACTAAAAAAGCTATTATGGCATCACTTGAACTTAAACCTAACGTGTTTATATCAGTGGTTGCAGGTGAAGGAATGTACAGTACATCTAGAAAAGGTGTTAGAGCCGAATGTACTAAAGTTGAAGATGCCGTTGCATTTGAAGTTGCTATTATAGATGAAAATTTACCTGATGATGAGCAGCAGTGGGATGTTAACGGTTGGCAAACGAGAGAGGATATTAATAAATTAATAATTGAGAACTCATGAGTAAAGAAAAAAGATATGTAGTACATATGGATATGTATGTCTATGCAGAGAATGATTATATGGCTAAAAAACGAGCTAATGATCTAAAATTATCAATTGAAAATAGACGCCATTCAGATCAAGTTACAGTAACTGAAATTGGTGAACAACCGTTTGCTTCTATGGAATATAGAAAATTAGGTAGTCCAACATTCCATCCTAAAGATTGGAATAACGAACCATTACCATTTTAATATGAAAAAAGGAGATTGGATATTGTATAATAATAAACGTAAAAAGTGCTTTGGTATACATCACAATGGTAACATTTTAATAAAAATGAATGGTACTATAGTACAAGTAAGTGAAGAAAAAATAAAAACTTATGCGTAAAAATGTGGCTACCCGGGCTAGGGTTCGTATATTTACCACGTTGATGCAGTTAAGTATCACATTAAAACAATAAAGGTTATGAATACACAGTTAGATTTATTTGAAGGTTTAGTTTTGACAACAGAACAACAAGAAAAAATTGATAGTTTTATCAACAGTCAAGCAAAAAATGCTGTTGTGTCTCAAGAAAATATCAATAGAACAATGTTATTACTTGATGAAGCAGGATTTGTTCAAGGAGTTGATTATAATAGTAATTATGAAGTTTATGAAGTTACTAGTAAAAGAGAATTTGGTTATTCTTATAACAATACTCAGTTTGAACATGAAGTTACTTACTTGAATGCTGTAGGTAATGTTTATTTAATTGTTGATACTATTAAAGAAGGTAAGATAGTAAAATATAATGCCCCAGTTAGTAGAGAAGGTAGTAAATTAATGTGTACTAGTATTACTGAGCAGTATAGATATTATAAGCCAAGTTCATTGCTTACTAAACTTAAAGAAAGTAGAAGAGCTAAAATAAATGAGCTTAGTAGACAAAATAAAGAGCAAGTATGTTTAGATTATACAGTTGCTAAATACCAAAAATTATATCCTGAAGCTACAGTTAAAGCAGGTAGTGATTATTATAGAGGGTATAGAAGAGGATATGAATCATTCCCAATAGTGGTAATTGAATTTAAATCAGGTAGTAGTGTTACTTTCCAATTAGGTTATGGTTATGAGCTTGATAAAGAAAGATTACATAAGAGATATGATGCTCAAAAAGAAACTGTTGAGCAGTCATTAGAAAGATTTAATAACCAAAAAGCTAAATAATATGAAGTTATACGATGTGCCCAGAAATAGTAAAATTAGAATAGTGGGTAATATTAAAGTACCACCTGCTGCCCCAATTATTGAAGAGCAAGAAGTATTAAATTTTAGTCATGTAGATGGAATGTATAGTTATTGTACTAATAGTGATAATGAAGTAGTGCATTTAGCAGCATGGGCTGAAGTAGAAATTGTTGAATAATGAAAATAACAGTAGAACATTACGACCAAAAGATTAGTATTGAAACTGATCATGATGATTTAACGTATGAGGATTTTATGGACCTTATAGAGAAGGTATCTTATTCATTAGGATATGGTGTTGATACAATTAAAGAATGGTTTAAAGAGTAAAGCATAGCAATGGTAATATGTAGTAGATGTGGAGAGATAATAAAGGATGGATGGGATTACAGATGGCACTTTGATAAGCATATGGATGAGTTTGATAATGCTAAAGATAAACAAAAGTATATAGAAGAGTCTACTGAAGAGGCTTATAATAAATTTTTAAAACATACATCAAATAAATAATCTATGAAAATAGAAACAGGTACATATCAAGAACAAATATCATTTGGTATAACAGTTACTAACTACCATAACCAATATAAAGCATTGATATTTGATTTAGGTATTTGGTATGTAGAAATTATATTTAAAAATTATGAATAAACAAGAATTACCAGAATGGTTTTCAGGGGAAACCTATAAAAAAGGAGATGTAATCTCTAACCCTCAAACAAACGAAGAAATTGAACTAAATAATCTTGAATTATCCATGTACGATTTTATAATGGGTTCTGAGATGTTAGTTGAAATGATGGGTGATAAAACTCCTCCAACATATAAAAAATATTTAAATGAGGGGTTAGATTGGTTTGAAAAATCAAACCCAACAGCTTATAAATTTTTTAATTTTAGTAAATAAAAATATGAAAGTAAAAAAACAAGTTTTACATTATTGCTTGGATCAGGCAAAAAGTTTTTATAAATTGGGTGAACGCGATAAGGCGAGAGACTATTGTGATATGGGGATTGGTTACGTAGCAGCCAAAAAGGAAGATGGTTGGGATGGAGAAGACCTAATTGAAGACGTGAAAATTAATTTATGGTTAGAACGTTTTTGGATGTTTTTAGAAAATAAAAATTTAATGTTATAATATGAAAGAGATTTTAAATACATGGTACCCAATTGTAATTGCATTTATTTGCATGTGTTATTCAATTGGATTAGGATTATTTGGTTATACTGAAGAAGCCCAATACTCGGCTCATTGGGCAGGAACTATTTTGCTATTTGCTATAGCAATAAGACAAAGACGAGGAAGATGAATATAGCAATGTTTATAGTAGGGGCAGCAATATTTGCTGTTTATGTAGCATTTTTATTTTGGAATATATTTTATAACCACAATAAAAATAGAGAAGAAAATTATCCAAACTATTATGCTAGACATGGGTACCCACATAATAAAGCTAGTAAGATAAAATCTAAAAAAGAAGAAGTAGAATGAGTAGAATAGAAGAATTAGTATATAGTGCTCATGAGTATGGTAAACGAGCCCAACTGTTTGATGAGGTTTCCAAGATAAAATTAGAATCTCCAACAATGCAATTAGAAGAGATTTATGATAAAGCATATCAAAATATAATGAATACATAAATATGGAAAATAGATTATTAGCATTAGGTGTATTCTGGTTTTTATTAGGCCATATAGCAGTATTCTTTCAGTTAAATGGTCAATTTAAATGGGATTGGTTTGCTAAAAATGAATGGGCATTAGCTTTAGCAGGTTTAGTTATATCATTTTTTTATATTTGGGGAACTAAATATACAGTTTTAGCGTTTGAAGGATTATTATGGCCCGCTAGATTTATTGGATTTGGAATTGGAATGATTGTATATGCTTTTGGGGTTTGGTTATTTTTTAAAGAAGGGGTAAATCTTAAAACATTTATAAGTTTAGTTTTATGTTCAATATTAATTAGTATACAAGTATTATGGAAAGTAAAAAATTAGTATTCCATGTATTAGGTTTACCTCATACAATTACAAATAAAAATTTCACTGCCTGTGCTTATACTCAAAAAGCATGGAAGTTTTGTAAAATGATGGGAGAAAGGGGACATACTTTATATCATTATGGTCATGAAGATAGTGATGCTCCTTATGCTGAAAATGTAACTGTTATTACAAATGAAATCTGGGAGAAAGTATATGGAACCCATGATTATAAAAGTAAACTTTTTACTTATAATACTGAAGATGAAGCTTACCAAACATTTTATAAAAATGCAATAAAAGAAATAAGTAAAAGAAAATCTAAAAATGACTTTATTCTTCCTTTTTGGGGATCAGGTGTTAGACCAATATGTGATGCTCATCCAGATCTTATAACAGTAGAACCTGGGATTGGTTATGCTGGTGGTCATTGGTCTAATTGGAAAATATTTGAATCATATGCTATTTACCACGCTTATTGTGGTTTATCTTCGGTTGGTGAATGTAAACAACATAATTATGATGTTGTTATCCCAAATTATTTTGATTTAGATGAATTTGAATTTAATGATAAAAAAGAAAATTACTTTTTATTTTTAGGGAGAGTATATAATGGTAAAGGTATTCATATTGCTATGCAAGTAACTGAGCATTTAGGTTATAAACTTAAAGTAGCAGGTCAAATAGATGAAAATGGGCCTTACAAGGATCTAAACTTTCCTCCCCACGTTGAATTTGTTGGGTATGCTGATAGTGAAAAGAGAAAAGAACTAATGAAAAATGCTAAAGGATCATTTTTAGCTTCTCAATATTTAGAACCATTTGGAGGTGTACAAATTGAAAATTTATTATGTGGAACCCCTACTATTACATCAGATTGGGGGGCTTTTACTGAAAATAATATTGATGGGGTTACAGGTTTTAGATGCAGAACATTTGATGATTATCTCCAGGCAACTATCAAAATTAATAATGGGGAAATTGATTATTATGCTTGTAGAGAACATGGTGAAAAATTTTCATTAGAATCTATAGCTCCTAAATATGAAAAATATTTTCAAGATGTTTTAAATGTGTATACTACTAATGGGTGGTATCATACTAAAGTAAAAAAAGTTGATAGTGCTTTAAAGGTTTTATATTTTGGAGATTATAGTAAAGGGGCAATGGGTCTTATAACTAGAGATATGAAAACAACTTTAGAGGTAAACAACCCAGAAATAAAATTTGATATTTTAGATTGGAATATTAAAGAAAATTATACTAAATTTTATAAAGAAAAATATTGGGAAAATTATGATGCTATAATAATAGATCCCCATTTAGCAAGCGTATCAGATTCAGGTTGGCCTTTAAGTAAAAAAGATAGACCTCGATTTAAGAATAAACTAATCCCTGTATATCATACAGAATTAGATATAGACTCAAAACACTTTAATCATGGGTGGTATAAAGATTGGTTTAAAACACCTATAGGAGCTATAAATGATTATATTCTAAATCAGATTAGGGATAAAGGTGAAAAAAATGTGCTATTGCCTATTGGTGTTAATACTGAAAAGTTTTTTCCATTTAAAACTATAAATTCAATTAAAAAAGTAGGGTTTATAGGAGACAACCCTAAAGATGATTGGAAATCAATTAAAAGACCTGAAATGTTCTATAAAATATGTAAAAAAGCAAATATAGAACCTGTGATTATAAAAGATAAAGAGCATGGATTTGAAATGTACGAAGATATAGATGCAGTAATTTGTACTTCGACTGTGGAGGGACTACCTACTGCTTTTGCTGAAGTAGTGGCTTGTAAAATACCATTTATTTCAACTAATGTTGGTATAATTAGGGATTATGATAATGTTAAAACATTTAAAACTATAACCCAAGCAGTTAAAATAATAAATGAGTTAAACCAGGATCCTGAAAATATAGAAAAATATGTTGATACTCTTTACAATGATGTATTACCATATAGAGAATGGAAAAATATATTAGAAAAATATTGGATACCACATTTCTATAATATAAAAATTAATAATAGAGAAATTAATTATAAAACCTGTAGGGAATATGGTGAGAAATTTTCATTAGAATCTATTGCTCCCAAATATGATAACCCCTTAAGGGTTTTATATTTTGGTGATACCTCCCCAGGAGCTGTAGGTATAATACATAGAGAGATTAAAAATATAATAGAAAAAAAATATGACATAAAGTTTGATATTTTAAACAATAATAATTCAGAACATCGTAAAAATTTTTTCAATAAGAGTTATCACGAAACATATGATTGTATAATAATAGATCCCTCCATGGGAAGAGTGTGGGATGGTTGGTGTAACAGTTTTGGATTAAATAATAAAGACCAATTATTATTGAAAAATAAACTAATTCCAGTATATCATAGTGAAATTGGTATTCCTGAAAAAAGGTTTCAGCATGGGTGGTACGAAGATTTTTTTACAACTCCTCTTGGAGGTATAAATAAACACATTGTAAACCAGATTAAGGATAGAGGTGAAAACGGTGTATTATTACCCGTTGGTGTTAATACTGAAAGATTTAAACCATTTAAAAAGGTTAATAAAATTAAAAAAGTAGGGTTTGTCGGTTCTAAAGATGGAAAGGGCGATCAGGAATGGTGTAAAATAAAAAGACCAGAATTTTTTGGTAACATATGTGAAAAAGCGGGAGTGGAAGCCGTTTATATTTCTGGAAGAGAATATGGGTGGCAAATATATAATGATATTGATTTAGTAATATGTACATCTACTATAGAAGGAAACCCAATGGCCCTTTTAGAATGCGCTGCATCTAAAATACCTTTTATATCTACTAAAGTAGGTATTGTTAATGAATATAAAGAAGTTAAAACATTTGATACAATAGATGAAGCAGTTGATTTAATAAATGAATTAAATAGAAACGAAGAGAATATTAAAAAATACGTTGATGAGTTATATAATATAATATTATCTGAAAGAAAATGGGAATATATATTGGAGAAATATTGGATACCTTATTTTAAAGAATTGAGTTCTGGTAACTTTGAATTTATAGAAATAGGTACTTCTGATTTTGATTCTTTAGCCATCCAATCTCCTAATAAACATGGATTATTAGTAGAACCCATTAAATATTACTTAGATAATTTACCAAATAATAATAACCAGATAAAGGCAAATTATGCTTTATCCGATAAAAATGATAAAATACAAATATTTTATGTAAAACCAGAAGATATTAAAAAATACAACCTCCCAGACTGGGTAAGAGGTTGTAATTCAATTAATAACCCCCACCCCACTATAAAAGAATTATTAGGTGATAACTATGATAATATCATACAAGTGGATAATGTTGAATGTATTACTTGGGAAAAGTTAATTGAAGAATTTAATATTAAATCGATAGATTATTTAAAAGTAGATACTGAAGGGCATGATTATGTAATTTTAACTGAATATTTAAAAGTATGTAAATCTAATCCTAATTTACTAGCAAGTAAAATACTCTTTGAAAATAATATTTTATCTGATAAAAATAAAATGTTAGATTTAATTAATAAGTTTAAAATGTTAGGGTATAAGGGGAAACAAATTGGAGATAATTATGAATTAAAAGTAAAAAATAGTTGAAAAAAATTAAAGCAAGATGGATGCCTTTATTAAGGGTAATGGTTCGAGATAGGAGATTAAATCCTATAGAACGTTTAGGTACTAGGGTTGGGTATATGGGTGTTGGGTTTTTAATAGCAGGCCAATGGACTGTAGAACCTATATTATTTATAATGGGTTTTATTTGTGTCCTAATTCAGGTTAGTATCCGTAGACAGTGGAACTTAGTAGTATTGCAACTTAATGGTCTAATAGCTTGGACCATACATTTTATAAATTCATTATGACAAAACAAGACCAATTAGATGCTATTAAATCATTACACAAAATGATTATTGAACTTAAATCAAACCCAAGTGTTGAGAGCAAAAAAACAATACAACAACTACAACAAAAGTTAGACGAATTAACATTATGAATTTTAAAATTGACTTACATGGAATGCCTATAACTAAAGCTATATCTAAAGCGGAATCAGTTTTAATTGAAGCTTCATTTGATAAAAATATGCAAGTAGAAATCATCACAGGTAAATCAGGTAATATGAAAGAACGTATTATTGAAGAAGTAATTAAACCATTTAAATTTGATTATTATATCCCACCTCATAATACAGGAATGATAATTGTAACCCAGGATTATGAACTATAATATAATATATAAAGACAATCAAGCATTTGAAATACTAAAGGAAATTAGTGCTCATATGTTTGCTAATAAAGATGGAAGTATTAACCAACAAGTATTAGGAATGTATGTTAATGATTGGGATGGAGATAGAGTATTACAAC
>JAAHTH010003509.1_pt1 | contig 10667 bp, 13 predicted proteins | sample 6116091 | NCBI WGS metagenome assembly JAAHTH01 (sample SAMN13939990, study PRJNA603662) | sponge metagenome | isolation source: marine sponge | host: Mycale hentscheli | place: New Zealand | collected 2006
TCTGATTGTCCTGTCGCAACTCCTGATTTATTGTGATCAGAACCTGCAGAAGTTTTAACTTCCATTTGCCAGGTTGTTCCGTCTGGGTCAGTGATTGTTCCTGTAACATCTACATCCCATCCACCTGTAGTGAAATCTTTTTCAATTTTAACATATCCACTATCATCTAAAGTGAATTTTATAGTTGATGTGCTGCCTAATAAATTATCAGGTAGTTCGTTTTCTAGTATTGTCATTATTTACCTTTCTTAGTAATCAGGCCCATGGCCCCTTTGGCACCTTTAATTCCAAAGCTTGCAGAACAGGCTATGTATAAAAGATGTTTGTAGTAATCAGGTAATGAGTGAAGTGCCTCAAACCCTGCTTTAATATGTGGAGTCCATCCAGGAATAAATACTGCTACCGCCGGAACCAACAGGCATATTAAAATTAGTTCGTCTTTCCAGGAGCCCTTCATCTGATCGACCGCCGAGGCCTCCCACCCAATTGTCCCGGCGATCTGTTGTTCTTTGAGAGACTTCTGTGCTTTAATTTCTGTTAGAGCTAATTCTGCTTTAGCTTTCTTTGTTTCAACGAAGCCTTTGACCGCGTTGCCAACCAAGTTGGAGAGGGGACCTATAAGTAAGTTAAACATTAATAATTAAAACGACGACTGCAACAACTGCAACGCCAATCAACATCTTGCCCTTCTTATTTAGGTTGTCCCATTTAGTTTTTAGGGATTTAATCATATTCATTAGAATACTCCTTTAAATGGTACCTTTTTTACTTGAACTGGTTTTTGACCCGCAGTGCTTGATTTCTTCGGATCCATAACTGGCTCTTTGTAAGGCACTTTTTTACCGTCAATGATTGTAAAATTTTCTGTAGATTTATCCATAACTATTTCCCCTTCCTTTTTTTGATTAGTGGGCTTGTGCCCTTCATTTGCACGCCACATTTAATCTGTCCACCACTTTGCATCTCTAATAAATTAGTTCCTTTGCTTCGACTTTCTTTAATCTTATCCATGTTCTCTCCAAAGGGTTGAATTACTTCGCCAGGATCAGCTTTTTCTTTATCGTCTTTAAATTTTTTACGTCTAATCTTTTCTTTAACTTTTTCAGTTTCTTTGGCAGCTTGTGTTTTTGCTAGGGTTTGTGACATTATCTTTTCTTCCTAACTCTCATTTGCATGCCTTTTTTTGCTTTGATAGCTCCACCCATTTTTTTTCCTAATTTAGACATTCTGCTTGGCATAGCCTGTTTCATAGCTTTATCAAACTCTGCTTTTATATCATTCATGGAAATATCACGTATAGCTTTTTCAACGCCAGGGTTTTTTAAACTTCCTGGTGTGGAAATTGTTACTCCATTTTTCAATTTAAAACTTACCATTATTTTCTTCCTTTTAACAGCGGGCTAGTGCCCTTCATTTGCATGCCAACTTTAGCTTTTTTAATGACACCACGACCAATGAGAATATCTTTTTTGGTAACTTTGCCGTCACCATCCATATCTGGGAAACTTTTCTTTTTCTTCTTCTTTTTCATCTGACCACCTTTTTTCTTATTATCGATTTTACCGGCATCGGTCAAATCCAGTTTACGAATAGCTTCGTCGTAACCTTTTGGTGAAAGAGTTTTGTTCTCTAATGACTTTTTTAAAATAGATTCAATAAGTGGTCTTATTGAAGAAGATAGTTTTGTTGGTTCAGCCATGATAAAAAATTACATTATTTTTATTCTAATGCAAGTGTTCCGATTTAAAGCCAGGCTCCATATTTAACCTTGCCCACTCGAACAAAGCCTCTGCTTCTTCTTTATTTAGGTACAACATGTAGATTTGTCTTACTATAGATAGGTAAGCACTTGCAACAATTAAAGGTTCAAACTCGTTTGTGATATATTCTAAGCTACATGCAGTCTGTTCTCTAATGACAGTCTGCAAATCCTCTAATTGTGCCGGAGTTATTGTTGCTAGGGTGCCTCTAAGTCCTTTTGGAACGAGACTTTCCTGCTTTTGAGAGGGCGATTGCAACTTTTTGTTTTTGGGCTCTTTTTTTGCCATGTTTTTTTGCTGTTTTCTTTAAAATTTTAGGTGGATTCTCTTTTACTTCCTTAAAAGCCTTATCTACAGACATTTTTCCACCACCAGATCTGGTTTGAACAACGTTTTTCATTAAAGAAGCCATATAATTGGTAGGATTAAGCCTTTTATTCCTACTTTGCTTCTTAACAAGCTGCTGTAACTGCTCAATTTGTTGTCTTGTTAGTTTTTGTGTGGCCATTACTTACTACTCCTCTTTAATTCGTCTCTTCTTAGAGCCATTTCTTGTCTATACTCTGTCAAATCTTCTTGAGTTTGAAGTTTCTTTTCAGCTATATCTCTATCTTGATCCAATCTTTGTTGATCCATCTGAAACTGCATCATAGATTCCTTTGCTCTACGCTCAATGTCCGCACCGCGAAGCTCTAGCTCTTTATTTTTAAGCTCTACTATTGGATCTTGGCCCTGTTGCATCAAACCTTGTTGTTCTTCTTGAACCATTTTGTTAGTTACAACTGCAATAATTTGAGAAATTTGATTTTCACCTTCTGCTTGAATCTGCTGAGCAACTTGAGGAGGAACTTGTCCACCCATTTGCTGAGCTATTTGCATTAGCTGTTGTTGTACAACTGCTTGAATCTGTGCTCTAGCAGCCAAAGAGATATGCTCCGATACATGTCCTTGTAAAATAGCAAGAATAGCAATCTGTCCCTTAACCAATTGAGAAGACATAAAAGATCTATGAGCTTCAATGTGAGCATCATGATTTTGTTGAATGAAAGCTTGTAATTGTGCACCCTTTAATGCTTGTGCATTTTCCATTCCTGGATCGGTAGGAACGGGTTGTTGAGGAGGTGGTAAAATATTTTCAATTTGTTGAACACCCAAGGCTTGATACATTCTATTGTATGCCTCATACAAATTATGTAATTGCGGATTGGATTGTGCCAGTTGTAATTGCATTTGTGCCATTGTCACTCTCTGTGAAATTGAAAAAACGTTTGGATCTGAAACAGGTACAACATCAACTCTTTGATCAAAGTCTTGAGCTTTAACAAAGGCATTACCACCGGCTACGTTGTAAGGATACATTGGAGGTAGGTATGTTGAAAATACTTTTGCTAATAACTTGAATTCAATTTTCTGTGCATAGTGTAATCTCTTGTGAATTGCTGACATAACTTTTGTTCCTCTTTCGAGCAACGCCATAGTTGTGCCAACTGGCATTTCTTGACTGCCTCCTTCTGCAAGTTTCTGATCAGCTATAGAAGCAAATCTTCGACCTGCGTCAACACAAAAACCTAAAAGATTAAATAAAGTAGCTGATGGTTCTTTGTAAGGTAGTGGCATTAAAGAATCTCGTAAGACTCCGTTAGGTGCATCAACGTCTCTAAATTCTCCAGGCTGTAAAGGTTGATCATCATCTCTTATTCTAAAACCACGCGACTTGAATCCCGCAGGTAAGTTAGACAAAGTTCCGGCATCAAGTAATTGACGAAGAGCTGCTGTTGCAGTTCTACTTAGACCACCCAACATGTGAATGAGACCAAAGCCATAAAAACCTAGACCAGGTAAGAACTTGTAGTGAACAAAGTATTGAATTTTTTTATTGTCTTGTTTATTAAAGTTTCTGTAAATAGAAAGTATCTTACCAGATCCTTCATCAATAGTAACAATGTAAGGTACTTTAAGTCCGTTATCTTCTTCGAAACCTTTTAGGTCCAACAAGATATGCATTTCCAATAAAGTAAAATCTTGATAGGTCTGTTCTTTTCTAACACCTTCCATCTCATCATACTTTTCTTGAATGTCATCATCTACATCATAAGGACTAATTTTTACATCACGATAGAAACCAGAAACTTGTTGTTTCTTGATTTCGTTCTCTGTCATTTTAACAACATGAGTTACACGCTCTGCAGATTCTAAATCAGAAGTCATGTAAGGAACTATCAAATCTTCTGCTGCGATAAATTTAGACACAGCTCTACCCATGCCGCCATCATAATAAACTTTTTTAAATGCACTTCCTGCTAGAGGTAAGTGAAATAACATTTGATCCATTTCAGGATCGTACTCTTCCATCACATCTGAAATGTAATAGTTCATAAAATCTTTAACTCTTTCAGATTGAGATTCTATTTCAGGAGTTGACGTTCCTAAAATCTGAGTTTTAACAGGTCCTCCTGCAGGCAGTAATTCTTTGTATGACTGAGCTTGAAACTGAACAACAGACTCTGAGAGCAGCGGGTGATACACTCCACTTGCACCTGAAAAAGGTCGAGATCTTTCTTCGTACTTAAAACCAAGTAAATCTAAACCTTTGGTATATCCTTGTTCCCATTCTTCTCTAGAGCTACGATCCGATGCATACTCTGCTTGAAGTTCATTAGATAACTCATCTAAAGTATCGTCTTCAATAAAATCTGCTAAGTTTGCCCCGAAAGGAATTCCTTCTTCTTTTTTTTCTTCTGGATTAACTATTACAGAACCGTCTTCTTCTTCTAAAAATTGTCCTTCGTCTTGTTTACCTTCTAAAGTAATTTCTTGTCCTACTTTTTCAATTTCAATTATTTCAGCAGGGTTTATTGCTTTATCTACATTATCAACCATTTATGACCTCATCTAAGGAAAGTAAACTAGGACTTTCTATTTGTCCACCTCTTTTACGTTCAACATAATTTCCTAAAATCTGTTGAACTATCTCGTTTTTGTTTTCGCCCTTAATAGAATCAAGCATAGGCTTAAGATCAATAAAACCCCATCCTTGTGTTATACCCGGCATAACTTCTCCTCTGTTATATTCATTATTATTATTAGTAAAATAAGTTGCATCAATTGGATTTATGAATTGACCCGCTTCGTTCTTGGCTCCTTGCTCATATACCTTAGGTGCAACAAAATCTTCTCCATAAATTCTAGTTCCTATTTTAGATATCTTATCAACAACTACTTCCGCTGCACGATACATGTGATTATCTTTAGTTTGTTTTGAACTTCCATAAAAATCAAACATACCTCGTGATTGTGTATTACTGTGGTGTGTGCTTAAAGTAGTGTCATGATCTGCGAAATCGGAAGGGTTTGATTCCCTTGCAAATTGAATTTGTGTACTAACTTCACCAGGCACCCAAGAAACTTTATCAACTCCTTGTCTTACAGAATCATTTATAAATTCATACACCGCTTTTTCAGCATAAGCTTGAGGGCTAGTAGAATAAGGTACTGTCTTACTATAAGCACCCTCTTGGTTCTCCCTTCCTATTTTATCTTGTTTATAAATATCTTCTCTAAATACATTTAATTTTTTCATGTATTTAAGAAGTTCATCATTTCTATCGTTTTTCGCTAAATAATTATTTAAGTTGGCAGCAGGAATCCTATCTGTCATCACTGCATTGTCATCACCAAAATAAACTTCTAAAAAAGTCTTCATAACTTCACTACCCGCAGGAATAAACTCTTGATCCGGTGAGTTTCTATATACTTTAAAATCTCTTTCATTTAATTCAACATCATCTATGAACTCCCCATTTGCGTTTCGAAAACTTCCTAAAGGACCTGCTCTAACGTAAACGTTTGTTGGATCTTCTAAACTTTGATAAGCAAAAATAGTTCGACTTGAATCTGGATCGTAACGCATAAAGTTTTGAATCGTATTCAATTGTTCTTTTTCGCCCTCTGTAATCTTATAAAAGTTTTCTATCTCAGGAAGTTTTTCAGCTGCATACTTAATATTTTTTTCAGCTAAGTTGTATAACTTTATTCCCTCAGAAGGATCGTATGACTTATTGGTTTTTCTTATACTCTCTTCGAGATCGGATTGAACCTCAATTAAATAGTTAATAGGACCTGCGTCTCCGTTAAGTTGTCCTGTGCGAAAGTGAAAAGAATCCACTCTATTGGGTCCTTTATAATCACCAGAGTAATGAGAGCCTGTGTTTAATCTTTCACTCAAAGCTTCTCTTTCTTTTACAGTAACACCTTGCACGTCATAGTTGCCAGTTCCCATAACAGCCATGTTACTGTATGTAGGCATTCTATCTCCGGTAGGTGTAACCCCATCATCAGCAGGTGGAGCAAGGGCACTTCGAACGTTATTGTTAAGACCCGAAACTAATTGGTCAATGACGTTAAAATAATTTGTTTCAGCAGTGACACGAGCTTTTTCTATTATAGCGTTTCTCGCTTCTGATCCAGGTAAGTTGTCAAAGTTCAGTGTAGTGACTAAGGGATCAACGAAACCAGGACGCTCGGTTTTTAAGGACTCTATAACTTTGTTAAGTCTGTTTCCAAACTCTAGTGATAAAGCCTCACTGTATTGTTGTTTCTCTGTTTCAGAAAAATCCTCACGTGTCCCGGCACGTAACTTATCTTGTTCTGTGACCAAGGCATCTCGAACATCTAATAAATATTGATTAAGCTCTGGAAAATATTTTCCAACATATTGATTAGCGGAATAACCGGCTAGTTGATCGATTGCTTCCTGTACTCGTTTTTGAGTTGCTGAAATTTCAGTTGAACCACTCTCTCCTCTGTTGTATCGAGTCTTTGTAACTGAAGAATCTAAATCGCCTCCTTCTACAATTAACTCTAAAAGATTTGCTTTAGTAATTGGAAGATCTGGTCTTTCTTGATTTGCTACTAACAAGTTATATTCAAGCCCTGAAGTTTTTAAAGAAGACGGATCATAGAAATCTGCAAAAGGTGTATTAGGATAATTTTTTTTAACTTGTCTAAAATCATTATAAACTTGTGTGGGTAGTTTAGAATAGTCATCAGGTAATAAATTAATAAAAGCTTTTATATTGCTAACACCTCCTCTTCCTTGATCAATCTTATAAAGACCACCTTCGTCACGTGTTATCTTTCCTGCATCAAAATAATCTTGATCAGTGTAGATAGTCCCCATGAAGTCAAACTGACCTCCTGCTTTAGGAGTCTCAGGCTCAGTGATTTGATTAAAAAAATCAGTGCTCAACTCAGCTACCTGTGGGCCATATCTTTGAATTACTTGTTTAACAACAAAGTCCTTAACCGCTCCTGCAGGTGTTTTTTTTAAAATACTATTTACAAATTTTTTATCGGCAGCTATCTGATCTTTATTTTTTTCTCGAAATTTTTTTATGCCTTTATCATCAGAGCTAAAGAAATCACGAACGAGGTCTGCTAATCCTCTTGCTTCTTCATCTGAGGTTCCCTGTAATCGGGACTCCGCTATCTCTTGAGTTGTCTTGGCTGCACCCTCAAGTTCCTCTCCCACCTTCTCCTGTTCCTGTGTCCGTGATTCAGGTCTGGTGTTTAAAAAATTTGCTATGTCTCTAAATCTGTCAAAAATTGACATTAATAATATTCCTTTTTCCTATAGTCTCCTGGCTCGTCTTCAAAATCATCTTCAAGATTTACCCAGTGACCTTGTCTAAATCGCATCAACGCTTGTGTCGTAGAATCCACCAAGTCATCATACTCTCCGTAAGGAAAGGCTGCACACTCTTCAATTAGTTCTTCGGCCCATACTTCACCGTCAGGATACCAAACAACACCTGATTGAAACAAAGGCGCTACGGCGTTAACTCTGCTCAACTTATCATTGCCTTTAGAAGGTGTAAAGTTGATAACAGGAATACCCCGCATACGAAGTTCTTGCGTTAGCGGCGTACCGGATGCTTTTGCTTCAATGACCACGGACTCCGGTTCCCAATACTTGAAACTATCATAAGCGATCTCTTTCATCTCAGGAAAGTCCCACCTACCTTTTTTCACATCAAGCAAAATTATATTAGGTGTTTTTTCGTCAGGCATAAATATACCCCATGTAGTGATAGCGGAATAGTCCGCAGTTTCTTTTTTACTGAAAGCAGTATCATAAGATTGTATCACGTGCATAAGACCAGGCATCTCAGATTTTTCCCACGGCTGCCACCATTCACGTTTGATGATAGCTCCTTCTTCTGCTGTAGGATTCTGTTGCCACTGCGCATTCCATTTTGCAATTGATATAGATGCCTTAACAGATTCTAATTCTTCTTTTTGCCAATACTCTGGCCAGACCGGTTTTTCATTGGGCAAGATAGCAGGAAACTCAATCACGTCCCACTGGTCCGCTTTCGGTTGTCCTTGAGACTTGATTAGTTCTCCAGTGATATCTTTTGTATTCCAACGAGTCATAACAATCACAATAGAACCCCCTGGCTGCAGACGCTGACGAGGGCCAGAAGAATACCACTCCCACGCATTTTCTAGAGCTGTTGCACTTAGAGCATCTTGTTCGGAGTGTGGGTCGTCGATAATTAATAGATCAGCACCACGACCTGTAATAGCACCACCGACACCGGCAGAGAAATATTCACCCCCGGCATTTGTTTCCCAACGACCCGCAGCTTTAGAGTCCGCCGATAATTCCATGCCCGGAAAAATATTTTGATAATCTTGTGTGTCGATTAAGTTTCTTACCTTACGACCAAAGCGTTGTGCTAATTCTGCCGTGTGAGATGTTTGAATTATCTTTAGCCGTGGTTCACGGCCCATCATCCATGCAGGGAAAAGAAAAGACGCAAACTCAGATTTCGTGTGTCGTGGTGGCATATTAACAATAAGTCTCTTAATGCCCTTGTTGGCGATAGCCTCAAATTTTTTTGCTATAAGTTTATGGTGATTGCCTGCAATAAACTCTGGCCAAACAGACCTGACAAACAATAAAAAATCATCTTTCTGTTTGCCTTGTAATTCTAAAATTTTTTTTCGAAGTACGAGTTTCTTTAAGGCTTCTTCTTGTTCAAAAGGGGTCAGGCCCTCGATTTGCATTCCCATTGACTTCTTATATCAAATTGGGTCCCCTTTTCAAAAGTATTTTCTGGGGACTCTGTATGAGTAAAACTTGACTTTCAGTCTAGATTATAACAAGCCCGCAAAACAAGGGGGGTGTGGGGGTGGCAAAAAAAACGTTTCGAGTTTTCGTGGGAAATGGGACTACTAGATATAGTAGTTTAACATGATGAGATATACTAGATGTTGGGGGATCTGAACAAGATGGAATATGGATCAGGCATAAAAAAACCTCCACCTGGAAACAAACAGGTGGAGGTTAGTATCGTATCCAGTCTTAGGACTGGTTTATAAGTCTAGTCAGTTTTTCTAATACTTGACTGGTAGCATCTGTGCCTTGACCATTAGGTTTATTACTAATAACTGAAACCAAAGTCCTTGCCAAGTCTTGCTTTGACATTGAGTTATTAGTTAGCCAAGTTAATAAAATACTTTCCAAAGTATTAGAATAAACCCAACCCAAAAGATCACCTTGCCAATTAACACTAGTGTTATCATCTTGATTATCCATTTCTGTATTAGTGTTTTGAGTAGGTAAGTTTAATAGTCTTAATAAATCATTAGGCATTATAAGACCACCTTATCTTGATAGTTAGGAATTAAATTCATAACATTAGAACGTAAGATACTATCCTTACATTTCTTTTGTTGCTGAATACTAGAGATTAATGGTTTAGGCGTGAAAACATTAATAGTTGCCTCACTACCAAACATCTCTTTCATTTGGTCATCTGAGAAACCAAACTTCTCTTTAATAAAAAGAGTCATCTTACTTTGAGATAACCCACCTTGTCTTTTCTTATGGGAAAACTGAAATTCTTCCCCTAATAAGAAACCAAGATACTTGCCACTCATAAAGGCAAGTTCTTTTCGGCAAGTGTCTTGCCATTCTTTTACAAAGATAGACTTTAGAATTGACAACCTTGCGAAGTCATCAATCTTTGCTCTATCTTCTTTACTGATATTTTGCATATTAGCATTTCTCTCTTTCTTGTCATATAAGACAGATTAAAGTATCTACTTATCCCAACAAATAGCAACACCTAAATTAAAAAAAATTAATTTTTTTTTCTGACTTATCCACAACCTCATTACGACATTACAATCAAGTCTGCAACCTTCAAACCAAGCTGTGCGAAGCACCGAAATTTTTTTCTTTGTTTTTTTTTCACAGCGCGAGCGGGCGGGACGGAGTCTTATATTATACGAATCGAAACAAAGGGGGTCGACCTCCTCGGATTTTGTAAGGATTTCATCTACCAACTCCTGTGCCCCGGTAGCTCCAACTTTATATTAGAAGATTCGGAAAGCTTGGGGTCGACCTTCTCGGATTTCTGCACACGGCTTTGGAAACCTGGCGCGAGCGGGCTGCGAACTTTATATTAGAAGTATGTTGAAGCGTGGGGTATCTGGTCAGGGATTTCTAAGGATCTGACAGCGTCAGCAGCTTCATTGCCTATGTAGAACACACAGAACAACACAAAGACGGTGATAGCCTGGGGCCGTGTAGCCCCAAGCAACCAAAAAATTGCAGTGAATAAAAAAGCTTGTACTAGCATTCAGGGTCCAAAACCCCATCTGCTATAGGTTGACCGACAATGCCATCGGCAATGGTCTGCCGGATGCCGTGCCCGTGCCAGGGCGATTGTTCAACCCTATAACAAATATCTCCTGTTGTATGATCCTCCCATAGGCGAACCTTGATGCACCCTTCCCAACTGGCTGCAGTTGTCCCTATGCTATGGTGTCCTCTTGCAGTCGGCACCGTTCTCCTTGCGGATTCGTTGATAGTTCCATAAAATTTTGACATGTTTA
>JAAHTH010000928.1_pt1 | contig 10666 bp, 15 predicted proteins | sample 6116091 | NCBI WGS metagenome assembly JAAHTH01 (sample SAMN13939990, study PRJNA603662) | sponge metagenome | isolation source: marine sponge | host: Mycale hentscheli | place: New Zealand | collected 2006
AAACATTGACAGTCATTGATTCTGGCTGGATTGAGTGACGGATTATTGACGGCGTAATAAGAATGGGGTTTGATATAAGGGAATGGAATATCCCCATCCATCTACACATCTGCTCTTTAAAAAAAACTGTATGCCCATCCAGCACTGTATATCCGTCCAGTAGTTAGTGCCTACTAACGTTACAGATAGTTAATGTGCTGCTTTTGATGACCCCCCACCCCTAACTTGCCGATGCTGGTATTGTTACAATATCCACTCCATATACCGGAGGCTTTTTCAGACCTGATCAGGGTATTCACCTGCTATATCAAGGAGTTACAGTCAGAATAGTGCTTTGGTAGTACCAGATTTGGTACCTACTAGGAGGGTATTTGTAGCTAAAGTGTTGATTTAGAAGGGATTAGGCGTAACTAGGTCAAGCAAGCCAGAGGTAGTATTAGGTTCTGAAGAGCAAAAGAACCCCAGTAAAGACCTTTTAAAAAAAGAATCTAAACTTGGTTCCTTTTACCCTTAGTCGCATTTAGGACTTTGAGCAATCTACCATTAACGCTTTAAGTAGATTCGACTGCCTTGCACTAGCGTGTGCTCCACCTCCTGTTCAGTCTTTAGAACTCAGGTGCGCCATGAGGTTTCTTTTTGCGCTTTAAGTCTTGAGCGGTGAGGGAGGCTTTCGCCGGACATATCCTTCAAGACCGAGATCAAATGATCGGACTCAAGTATACATTACCGATTCGTCATGTTGTAGTGAGAAACGTCACTTTATTAACTTTTTTTCACATTTATTTTACAGCAACCATTCTAGCCCCTATACTTGCGTTGTCGGCTCCTCCCTCTCTCAGGCCGACCGCCTCCCTTTAGCGTTTCGCTTCTGGGGGGCAACTAAAAAACACAGCGAACTGCTCGCATACGCTCGCAGATAAGGATTTATGGCAACATTACAAAAGCTCCTTGATAAGCATGGACTCTCTGGCGTTAATAAGCCTAAGAGAACGCCTAGCCACCCGAAGAAAAGTCACGTTGTCCTTGCGAAGGAAGGTACTCTCACAAAACTTATCCGTTTTGGCGAACAGGGTGCTAGTACAGCGGGCAAGGCAAAGGCAGGTGAGTCAGCCAAAATGAAAGCAAAGCGTAAATCCTTTAAAGCCCGCCATCGTAAGAACATTAATAAAGGCAAGATGTCTGCGGCTTACTGGGCCGACAAGGTTAAATGGTAATGGCTAAAAACCCTACAATTAGTGCTGCGTTTAAACAGATAGATGCTGATGTCGAAGAGTACATCAACACCATTGTTGCGCCTAAAAACAGAAAATCTATTAAAGATGCGTTCAGAGGACTTACCCCTACCCAGAAAGCTCAACGCCTAGCGTCATTTCGTCAGGGCGATCAAGAGTTTATGACTGATATTGCTCCCAGAATGCCTACGCACATGAAAGCGCCTGACGTGTCTAGGGCAAGAGTTATAGGTTTTGAGGGCGGGCTAAAGGACAGTAAACTAAACTTACAAGGTCTATATCGAGCACCAGGCGGTGGAACTGGCGTAGAATCTATACGAGACAAACATGGTCACAGGCACGATTTTGAGTTTAAGCCAGACACTGTTACTGCTGTAGGCGCTCATAACGCTAATCCTGCGCTGTTTGCGCATGAGTTTACTCATAGACAAAATACACGAAGACCTCATTATAAAATATATGCAGACACATTGCTGTCAGCACAAAATGATACCGAAGCTCTTAAAGCTATAAAAAGCATAGCAAATCAGGCTGGCGGAAAAGATGGAAGAAGAGTTCAATTTGTTGCGGAGAAAGCGTTACAAGTTGAAGACAAAGAGAGTAGGAAGAAATTAACAGAGCAAGCGTTCAAAGAGTTTAAAGATACTAATATGGGATTTGCTAGTGACAGCTCTTTTGAGTCTGGCGGAAACCCTAGCGCATACTTTAGAAAAAATTATAAAAACCTATTGAGCGACTACAATGCAGGGCAGTTAGAAAAGGCTTATAATCGCAGAACGCAACACTCAGTTGGCGATAAATGTAACTCCCTAGAAGAGCAAGAGCTTTTTGGGTTAATGAATAACGATAAAGTCCTTATTAGAAAATTATTACTAGGCCCCGAAGGTAGAAAAGATAAAGCGACGAGAGAGTCAAGAGAGAGGCTTAAAGCTAGATTAACACCTGCTCAGAGAGCGAGGCTAGAAGAGTAATGCTACAAGCCCTAATTGGCCCTATATCGTCGTTATTAGAGAAGGCTATCCCCGACTCTGACTTGCGTAGAAAGCTTACGCACGAAATCGCTACGATGGCGGAAAAGAACGCGCACGAACAAATTAAAGCGCAACTCGAAATTAACAAAGCTGAGGCTGGTCACAAAAGCCTCTTCGTAAGCGGATGGCGACCTGCTGTCGGATGGACTTGCTGCCTGGGTATGGCGGCTAACTTCTTACTAATCCCAATGGCTAACTTTGCCTTGGCGTTGGGGCAATCGGAGATATCTATCCCACTCATTGATTTAGAAACAATGCTGCCAGTTCTTTTAGGAATGTTAGGCCTTGGCGGTATGCGTAGCTTTGAGAAATCAAAGGGAGTAGAGAGGAACTAAAATGGACTTACAATTTAACCCAGAGATCTCAATGGCAAACATATTAACTGTTAGTGTAACATTCGCAGTAGCTTTAATGGCTTGGTCTAGCGTAAGCGGACAGGTAGAATTAAATAAATCATCTATTGATCAGGCTAAAGTTGTAAGCGAAGAAATGAACGATACAATCCATGCTCTAAGCATTGATGTTGCGTTATTAAAGCAGGACGCTGAGAACGCAGCTCAATCAAGAGAAGAAATAAAGGCTAACCAAGCCGAAATACTTAAAATTTTAAGGAAAATATAATGTCAACAGAATACATCGCATCAGGTACAACGGCAGCTACAGGAGCCGAGTTTACTCTAACTGCTGGATCATCTCGCCTCTTTTACTGCGGGCCACCTTTAGGTTCAAACGAATCTCTACTTCTTGAGATCAAAAATACTGACGGTTCATTTACTGCTGTAGGCACTCTAGCTGATTCTGGTGAGCAAACTGGCACAGTAACCGCAACTGGTGCTGGTTCAAGCACGTTTAGAGTTAGCCGATCAGTAGTCAGCCCTGCGAAAACAGTATACTTTGATTAAGGGGTAGTTATGACACAACCAACGATTATTACTGCTCAATCGACAGGCTACGCTGCTGACAGTGATGCTGGCAGCACTACAAGAACCTACTCTAATGTAGCTATACCTGCTAATGCAAATACAGTGGTTATATGGGTTACAGGTGATACAACTGAGGATTTTGAATCATTCACAAACATTACTTATGGTGATTCAGCAGCAGTTAGAACGCATTTAGTAGATGTTTCATCAGCAGCACCTAGAATGATGATGGCTTCGGTGTTTGATGTTTCAAGTGCAGGAGCTTTAACTGACGATGTTACAGCAACTTTCGCTACCGCTGCTAGTGTAAATACCAGATTAGGAGTTGTATGCACAACTGGATTTCTTGAAAGTTTTTTCAGTACGCAAGATAGGTCTGCACAAGAAGGACAATCAATAACATTTTCACCTAACTATGAAAACAACTTGTTCGTCCTTTGTAACGCTGCTGACGATTTTAGTGGTGGCTGGGCATATACAACTGGTACACAGATATTCCAAAGCACTGCTGGCGGTACAGCTGTAGGTGTAGCGGCTGCTAGTCAAGCTACCAATTTGTCAGATGGTAGTAAAAAGATTGCCTATACAGCGCCTACTGAAGAAGTTACAGACTTTGGCGTACTGTTTTCAACTCAAAGAAATGCTTTTGCTACGAGCTTTGGCCCTGTAATTAGACCAATTATATCGCATGACGTAATATCTTAATGATTAAACGACAAAAGAAAAGAAAACTAACCAAGCAGCAGGAAAAGTTTGTTGATCTAATGGCTCGTGGCTATCACGAAGGCCGAGATCCTACAAAGATGACTGTAATGGATGCTTTTCGTCTTGCAGGTTACTCACCTGATAACGGAAACGCTTATCGCTTGTACAAAGACCTAAAAGAGTTAATCAAAGAGAAAAGAGATGACTTGGTTGAAGAAAATCAAGTTGCCTCTCTTGCGACTAAGATCATAGAAGATATTATGGTTGATCCAGACAATCGACCAGAGATCCGATTAAAAGCGGCTCAAGATATTCTGCACAGAACAGGCCATGATAAGCCTAAAGAACTAAATGTTAAACAAACCGTATCAGACCTTTCTGATGCAGAACTCGATGAACAACTATCAGAGCTGATTGAATCATCCCAAAATGTCCAAAAACTTAAAGAAGGCTGAAAAAGAGAAGTTATTACTCTTAGTTCAGGAGAGAGAGCAAAGGCGTTTATTTAACCAGATAAATGCTTGGGAACCTTATGGGTGGCAAGAGCTTTTAGCTAATGCTACCTTAGAGGCCAACCAGTGTTTGGCTATGGCGGGCAACAGGGTAGGTAAGACTTACACTGGAGCTAGGATTACCGCTTGCCACCTAACAGGTAGATACCCTGAATGGTGGACAGGTCATAGATTTAAGAAGCCTATTACTGCATGGGCTGCTGGTGCTAGTACAGTTACCACAAGAGACATACTACAGCGTGAGCTATTAGGCGATCCTGTAAACATTGACTTGCGTGGATCTGGAGCTATACCCAGAGACTGTATTGTAGATGTAGTGCGTAAGCCACAGATACCAAATGCAGTTGAAAGTATTATAGTTAAGTTTCACGATGAGAAAGGCAATCACATCGGTGAATCTGTAGTCTCGTTTAAGTCATACGAGATGGGTGAAGAGAAGTTCATGGGCTCTTCTCTTGACTGGGTTTGGCTAGATGAGCAGCCAGCACAGAACATATATACACAGTGTTTGACTAGAACTCTGGATAAAAAGGGTTTCGTTATGATGACGTTTACCCCAGAGAGTGGAATGACTCCAGTTATCCAGCAGTTTATGAAGGAAAGAAAGAAAGGTCAGTTTCTTATCCAGGCAGGTTGGGATGAAGCGCCTCACTTAGATGAGGATGCAAAAGAGCAGATACTAGCTCAGTACCTTCCTAACGAACGAGAGATGAGAACAAAAGGACAACCAGTATTCGGTAGAGGTATGGTATTCCCATACTCACTTGAAAGATTGGTTGTAGAAGACTTTGAGATACCTTCTCACTGGTTAAGAATATCGGGTATAGATTTTGGGTTTGATCACCCTACAGCTATTGTTTGGGGCGCAATAAATCCAGACAATGGCTGCTTTTATATTACAGACGAGTACAGAGAATCTCGTCAAACAGCAACACAACACGCTATAGCGATTAGGCAAAGATCTTGTCAACCACCTATAGCTTGGCCTCACGATGGTAATAGATCGTTTGATGGTGGCGATTCGATGGCAGAGCAGTACCGTCAGGAAGGAGTAAACTTCTTACCTGAGCATTTTACTAATCCGCCAGATATATCTCAGACAAAAGGGGATATAAAGATTTCGGCAGGTATTACTGCAATGTCGAAGGCGATGGAAAAAGGTTTATTTAAGGTGTTTCAGAGTTGCCACTTTTGGCAGCAAGAATACGGAATGTATCACTTTGGCGAGAACGGTAAGATAGTAGACAAGGCAGACGATTTAATGTCAGCTACAAGATACGCATACCAAAGCCAAAGGTTTGCTGAAGCAATGAAAGACAAGAACAGAAAACAAAGACCTTGGGAAACCAAGGAGCAAAGTAATTACAACTGGGTCACATAAATGATCACAAACAAAGAACTACTAAGCACTATATCATCCTATGAAGATAACGTATCTGACCATATGGATAGCGATGCTGCACAGACTCGTGCAGATCTTCTTGATTATTATCTTGGTGAGCAATACGGAAATGAGCGGGATGGCTACTCAAGTATTGTTACGCGAGAAGTCTACCAAAGTATTGAGAATATTAAATCAGATATAGCTGAGTTATTTGTAGCTGATGATGAAACAGTTAGATTTGAGCCAGAAGGGCCAGAAGATGTTGAAGCAGCGCAGCAAGCAACAGATTGGGTTCGATATGTTTTCTATCGCCAAAACGATGGCTTTAGCAATATTATGGATAGCCTTATTGACGGCCTTCTTCAGCGTCAGGGTGTTATTAAGCGTTGGCGAGCTATGGAAGACAAAACAACGACTCACTCGTTTGAAGATATTTCTCAGCCAGCATTTGAAGTCCTTGACTCAGATCCTGAAATTGAAATTACAGAATTTGAAGAGGTGCTTGACGAGCTTACTGGCCTTAATACATACCAAGGCAAAATGCTTCGTACAGTTACTGAAAGCTGCACTCGCGTTGAAGTAGTACCACCAGAAGAGTTTGGTATCGACAGCAACGCTACTACAGTGCAAGAAGCTCGATATGTTCGTCAGCGTAGTCAGAAATCTAAAAGCGATCTATTGGAAATGGGCTTTGAAGAAAAGAAGATTGACAAAGCTGTAACATCATCAGGTTATAACGAGTACGACTCTCCTGAGCGTATTGCTCGTAACTTCGACAGCGATGATTACGATGGTGATGCAAACTACATAACTAAGATGTATGACTTGCATGAAGTCTATATTAAGACTGATCGTGACGAAGATGGTTACGATGAGCTTCTTAGAGTTTGCAAAGTAGGTAATACCGTACTAATGATCGAAGAAGTGGATGAGATTCCTTTTGAAATCTGGACTCCTATTCGTATGCCTCACAAGCTTACAGGTCTTTGTCCTGCGGATGCTGCTGCACCTATCCAGAAGGTCAAGAGCACACTTTGGCGTAACCAGTTAGACAATCAGTACAACTTAAATAACGGTCGTCCTGTGGTCGTTGAGGGCCAAGTAGACCTAGACTCAGTGATGAGCAGTAAGCCTGGTGCTCCATACCTAGTTAAGCATCCTAACGCTATCTCATTCCCCAGCCAGCCATCGTTCGGTGCTCACACATATAACATGATGGGTGTAGCTGATCAGATGCTAGAGGCTAACGTAGGCTCTACAGATAATTCACTAGATCCAAGCATCCTAAACGGCAACACTGCTGCGGGTGCAGTTAGTCAGGTTATTAGCAAGCGTCAGGCTCGTATTCGCTTGATTGCTCGTGAGTTTGGCGAGTTCTTGCGTAAAGTCTTTATGGGTATCTACGAGTTAGAGATTGCTCATGCAGATGACAAAGCTATTTTCCGACTAGATAACAAGTTTGTTGAGGTAGATCCTCGCAGTTGGAATGCTCGCAAAGACGTTACTGTATTAGTTGGTTTAGGTAATGGATCAAAGACTGAGCAATTATTCCATATGCAACAGACTATGGCTGCACAACAGCAAATGGTTGCTGCTGGCGGTTTAGGTGTTACTGTAATGCCTTACCAGATCGTTCAGTTGCAAGAAGATATGGTCAGATTGTATGATAAAGCGGCATACGGTCGCTACTTCACTGATCCAGGTGTTGAGTTTACAGGTCAGGCAGAAGGGCCAAGCCCAGAGCAGCAAGCGTTGGAAGCTCAGATGCAAGCAGCAATGGCTCAGATCCAGATCGAGCAAGAGAAGCTTGCTATTGATCGTGAAGAACTTGCACTTAAAGAACAAGAGTTTATGCTTGACGTTAAGAAGCATGAAGACGAGAACGAGTTTAAAGTAGCTGAACTTAACTTGGAGGCACGCAGTGAGAGAGCAGTCAAGATTGGTAACTAGCCTAGAAAGTGAAAAGGCTGGATTAGATACAAGGCTTAAAGTGGCACACGCAGCCCATAGGCTTATAGGAGATGAAGCAATACAGTTTATTTTCCAAGAAATGGAAGATAATTTGTACAGGGCTTTTTCTAGCGTACCAACACCTGAGCAGGGTGAAGGGATCTGGAGAGAGGTTAAAGTAGTTAAGGCTTTAAAAGAGAACTTGGAGTGGTATGCAAACCAAAGAGAAACCCTCGCCAAAAAAGGCCGAGGAAGATAAAGAATATTTTATCGTGTCCAGTGATTTAATGAACTGGATGCGTGGTGTAGCTTTTACGAAGCTTACGATGCAAGAGGTAGAGGGTATGGTGGACGAGGTGTTCCACACCCCAACACTAGATCAGTATCTTGAGTTGAAAGAAGCTAAGAAACCAAAAATCATAACTTAACAATAAGGACAACTGGAAACAGATCCTTGAGGAAATAACAATGTCAGACAATGAGAACAACTCTTCGGAACTCTCTATTAACGAACCCATTACACAGGATGCTGGATTAGAGGCAATAATGGGCATGATCAATCCTAAAGAAGATTTAGGAGAAATTGAAAATGAACCTGTAGCTGAAGCGGAATCTGAAGAAGAATATTCTGAAGAAGAAGTGGAAGAAAACTTGGATCAGCTAGAAGAAGTTGAAGCCGAAGAAAGTGATGAACAGACAGATGATGAAATAGAGTTATCTGGAGACATCGAGCTTGAAGACGGTGAATATGAATATTTAGTTAATGCTCGCGACTATCTTAATGAAAATGGTCTTGATGACATTGAAAAGATTAAAAGCGGTATTTTGATGCAAGGTGATTATACACGCAAGACTCAGGCGTTATCTGACGGGCGTAAAAGTTTGGAATCGGAGCGAAATCAATCGTTGGAAGAAACAGCAAAGCTGTTAGAGATTGCACAAGCGATGGTATACGGTCAGCGACCAACCCATACGACTGAAGAGTTATTAGCTTTAAAACAATCAGATCCTTACGCTTATGAACAAGCACTGGAGAATCGAGTTCTTTTTGAACAGAAAGAGCAAGAGATCAACGGTGTAGCTGCCAAAGTATCAGAGCAGTACCAAGCACAACAAGCTGAGAACTTACAGGCCGAAGCTGCAAAGCAAGCGGAACTGCTAGTTCAGATGGAGCCTAGCTTCTCAGATCAGAAAGTTGCAGCCCAGAAAGTTGAAATTATGGGTGAATATTTTTCTAGTATCGGTGGTGATCCAGAACTACTTGGAACAATCACAGATGCAGTTGTGTTAAAGGTATTACATGATGCTGCTATGGCGCATGGTTCTAAGAGGCAAGTAGAGGCCACTAAAAAGTCTCCAAAGAAAAAAGCTTCTAAGACTGTCATAAGAAAAGGTACGTCAGCGAGTCGAGCACAAAAACAGGCTGCGGCACAGACTAAAAGGCTTAATGAGCAAAGAAATCCAGACGGATCTTTTAGTCAACAAACTGCTGTAGATTTAATTTTAAATTCTTTTAATTAGGTAATATATCATGGCTACAATCGCAGGTAACAGTGCATACGTCCTTGGCGGATCAGGCACTCCAGCAAACTCAAACATTCGTGAAGATTTAGGCAACGTAATCTTTAACGTAACTCCATATAAAACTCCATTCTCATCTGGCATCGCAAAAACTAAAGCGACTAACGATAACCACGAATGGTTGACTGACACTTTAGCAACAACTGCTCCTTCTTGGGACGTTGAAGCTGATACAGTTGGTGCAGCGACTTCTGACACTCGTGTCCGTAAAGGCAACTACGTTGGTATTCTTTCTGAGACTGCTACCGTAACTAACAAAGCTGAAATGTTCGACAAAGCTGGCATCCCTGGCAAAGAAATGGCTTACCAGTTAATGAAGAAAGGTAAAGAGCTTCACATGACTGTTGAGACTGCTCTTCTTGGTAAGAACGCTAAAGTTTCTCCTACTAACAGCACTGCTGGCGAAGTTGCTAGTGTAGCGTCTTGGATCAACACCAATGAAAGTGTTGCTGCTGACGGTACTGCTAACAGTGCTTCAGACGGTACTACTGTACCTTCTCCTGGTACTCCTGCTGCATTCTCTGAAACTACTTTAGAGACTTTGTTAGATGGTGTTTGGAACAATTCTGGCGATTTCGCTAACGTTTCAATCATGGGTCAAGCTGGCACTATCGGTTCTTTCCGAGCTGGTGTTTCAGGTATTGCTGACAGCGTTGAATCAAGTGCAGCTACTGGTGAAATCTACAACCGAGTTGCTGTATACCAGTCTCAGTTTGGGCCAATCAAAGTAGTTCCTAACAAGCAAATGTACGACAACACTCTATATGTTTTAGATATGTCTTCATGGGGCTTGGCATTCGGTGGTGGTAAAATGATTCACACTACTGACATCGCTACTCAACGTTCTGCTGACCAGAAACTTTTAGAGTGCTACTTCACTCTTGAAGCTCGCTCTGAAGAAGCTAACGCTGGTTACTACGCTATTTCTTAATAGCTAAGTAAAAATGGATGGGGAGCTTCGGCTCCCTTTTCCTGTATTCAATTATCGGAGAATGTTATGCCATCAGGTAAAGGTACATACGGAAAGAAAGTTGGTCGTCCATCTGTTAAGAGAAAGACTGGTGCAAAGCCAATGAAGCGAGCAAAGAAAGGTAAGAAGTAATGACCGACCTAACCAAAAGGCAAAAGGATGCTTTAGCTAGACATAAAGAGCATCATACATCCAAGCATATGGCTTTTATGAGAAAAGAAATGAAAAAAGGTAGCACTTTTACTGATTCTCATAAAAAAGCAATGAAAAAAGTAGGGAGATAAAAATGCCAGCTAAAAAAGGTTTATACGCAAACATTCACGCTAAGAAAAAACGCATTGCAGCAGGTAGTGGTGAAAAGATGAGAAAGCCTGGATC
>JAAHTH010003510.1_pt1 | contig 10664 bp, 10 predicted proteins | sample 6116091 | NCBI WGS metagenome assembly JAAHTH01 (sample SAMN13939990, study PRJNA603662) | sponge metagenome | isolation source: marine sponge | host: Mycale hentscheli | place: New Zealand | collected 2006
CGTTAGCGTCGTAACATCATTACCGCCAGTAGTCAAAAATGAGATATCTTTATTTACTTTGATTTGGAATGTGCGTGTTGTTCCACCAACATAGCTAGTGTTAGCTACAGGACCCGTTAATACTGTTGCTGGTGATAAATCAACTATCAAATTTGGCAATGTTGCAGTAGTACTACTAGCATCTGATGCATTTTCTGCCGCATCTGAAACAATTGCATTAAAATTGAATGTTGCTGTTGGTGGTGGTGAACCGGTAGGATAACCAGTCAAGTTTTCAAATGCAACCCACGATGCACCAGCACCAGCGGCGGTTTCTGTGTCAACAGTCATAGATTTTGTAGTCCATGATACATCAGAGTTATCAATAGTTTGGCCAGTAGCCATATCTTGAAAAGAATTGGCACCTGTTTTTGATTGCAAGCGGATAATACCGTGTTCAAGATAATTATCAAAACTACTCAAGTTATCACCTGTGCTCTCACTCATTGAAAATACAATTTCTTCTGAATATTTATTGTAATATCCAGCAGCAGTTTTGGTTTGCGATGTCACGGAATTTGGATTTGCAACAGCAGCAATCACAAGATTGTTCAAATCTGGTTTGACACTATCAAGAATAATTTTACTAATTGATGTTGTTGCAGATGTAGAAGTATTGGTATACTCTGCATCGTCTTTTTGTATAAGTCCAGAATTATTTCCAGATTCATCTTGAAGGTTACACTCCAATCGTAATTCACCCGAAATATCTCCCATACCGGCCAGCTTATATGCGCTAAAGTTGAATATAGCTTCATAGTCAAGATTGTTTGAAGAAGCATTGGTCCCAGCTTCACGTTTTTGAACAGTTACAAATCCTGAAGAAATATTAGTGTAAGCAGTGCTGGGGACAAATACTTTAAACTTAAGGATATCAGCTTTGCTAACTGAAGTAGGTCCAGAAAACCCTGGCAAGCATTTTGTTTTGTCAGAAACTGAACCCACATCTACATCAGCAGCAATTTCTGGAATATATAAGCGGTTGTCTGCTGTAACTCTGCAAGTTAATTGGCCTGAGTTTTCAGCTTTAACATATAAATCACCACCTTTAATGGAAACTCCTGTAATATCACCAGTATTATTGTTATATATAGCTTGCATTTTCGATGCCGATGGAATAGAAGGATTAATTGTGTCTACCTTCACAAATGGTTGGGCAGGTGCAAAGGAACCGCCTGTAATAGTTGCTGTATTACCAGCTCTATCGGTTAGCTGCAAATCATTGACTTGTGCATTATCATTGGAATCTCCAAATGCGACTTCCAAACGAATTAAATTTTCATAGTAGTCAGTACCACTACTTGCATGTGTAATAACATCATCAGCACTTGCTAAAAACGATTTCGAGGAGCTGCCAGCACTGACTCCCTCCACCAAAGTTCCAATCTGAGCCTCAACCTTTGCACCACCATAAACAAAATTATCTCTGGTATTGACTGAATCACTGCCCCCAAATTTAATAATTTTGGTGCCAGTAGTCTCTACTATATTTGTAATAGGTTCAGTTGTACGTACAACAAGACTAATTTTATCATTTTGATTTGATAAATAATCATTAGAATCAACACCAGTACGGTTGGGACTACTACTATATTCACGTCTTGCAGTAGATGTAGATGGTGTGTTTGCCACAGCATAAGCCGAATCAATTGGTATTATTTGACTTTTTGACAATGTACTAATACCAGTAAGTGCTGGTGCAACTGTATCAACAAAAATCTTAGGTTTATTGTTGGAGTAAAGGACTGTTTTTAAATTACCTGCTGAATCCGTTAGAGTGAATTGAAGCTCAATCTGACCCTGAGGAGATGATGCACCAATCTGGTGTATAAATTCAAATCTTCTAGTTACTAAAGGATAATTAGTATAATTTGTTTTATCTCCCGACATAGTTAAATCATATAAAGAAGAAGCGGGCGATGTCTTATACCAATCACCACCTAAAACAATCGTACCACCTATTCTTAAGTCCCATGAAGTAATATCAACATCAATCTTTGAAGTAACATCGGTATAAAAATTAATATAATCACCAGCTTTAGCATATCTATTTTCGTCAGTGCCCTCAGTTAAGAAAATATTTGAAGTAGTTCCCCCGGCGCCGTTGGGTGTTAAAATTACTTTTTCAGTACTGCCACTAATTAGGCCGCTAGAAGTACTACTAAAAACACGCCATGACTTACTACCCGCACCTGCTGATAAATCGATGGAGGTGTGCGTGGGAACAGTGTTGTCTACATAAGGGGGGCTGTTAACGTTCGAGGTGTAAAGTCCTGCTTTAGTATAAGGACTATCCAATATCATTCTACTATTAAAGACAACAGTTCCAGCTCCAGTAACTATATCTCTAAGTAGGAATTCAAAATCAATTCGTCCTTCCGGGTCGGTGCTCTTGACGATAAATGAAATTCTTATATCATATTTTCTACCAACAGCATTTGAAGCAGAAGGAGTTAATACATCTGCATTTACAAGACTGCCGGCAACAGATGAAACTGTGGAAGAAAAACTAGCGTGTGTAGTTGCATTCACATTGGTGCTACCCGATGAATTTACAATCATAAATTTTTCCATTTCTAATTTCAATTCTGATGCTTCTTCAACTGTTGCGGTGAGAACAACTTTATCACCAGTTGTTGCAAATGCAACTGATTTAAGAACATCACTAGAATCGAATACTTGATACTTAAAAGTTGAAGGGTCTACAAGTGGCGAAGTATTATCTATGATAAAAGGTGCAACATTTTTAACAGTGGTTGTAGTTTTGTTGCTTGCTGCACCTTGACCGTATTGGCCAGCTTTTATACTCACTCTCAAATCATCAATAAAAGCTGAAGAAGGTGATGGTACAGGGTCTGCTAAATTACTAGGTGAAGTAATTCCATAATCAGCTTGAGGCATGCTAAAATAAACAAAATATACACGACTATCTCTGGTTTGTATAACTTTTCCTATAGAGCTTGCAATTGTTACTCCAGCTTTCCAAATAGCACTAGCAGTTCCAGCAGTTCCAGAGGGGTTGAGTGGGATAGGATATTCATCAGATGCAGTTAACTTACCAGCGAGAACTAATTCACTCTTCGTCATATAACCATCAGTCACTGTCCATGGTGTGGCAGAATCAACCTTGATATAATAACAAATTTTTTCAATTCTTAATACATCGCCATTATTATTATAAGGCAACGAGATTTCACCACCATGAATATTTGTTGTAAATGCTACGGAACCCCAATTCTTTGAAATGGGCTCACCTGATGGTGCAGGTTCGCGTATTGCTTTTGTACGAAACATAGTACTACTTCCTAGAGCGGTACCACTAGTAATAGTAGGTTGTAAGAGTTTTACAAAGGGGGTATGAACCGCTCCAGAATTTTTAACTTGTCTTCTAACGGAGGGTAAAACAGCTACACGCATACCAATAGTTCCATACAATCCAGCTAAGTTAGGATTTCCTGGGTTATAGGAAGCGTTAAGGCTTTCAATTTGTGAACGTTTACTTCGTCCAGGCATGTTATATATTTACTAAAGAAATAAATTATATATATTAATTGTGCTAAATATATAATTTATTTATGAAATACGTTTTGTTGCGATATCGGCACTTACTACGTAGATAGAGTTTTCAGTAATAATAATATATTCTGTTTCTACCTTGTAAATTTTACTAATAGGGCTAGTATATTCGTCCTCACTTTTAACAAGCAATTTTTCTCCATTTTCTCTAACACCGATAAGAACCTCTTTATCAACAGAGGCTGGCCAATAATCATACATGATAGGTTTATCCTCTACAATGCCTAGTTTTGCTGTATGTTGTAAAGTGAGAGTAGCTGGTAATCTATAGTTGGTCTCGTTTTGACTCTGGCTAACTTGCGATTGTTCACTCATATACAGTAAATCGCATAAAAATCTTTAAATACTTATTTACTTAAAAATAATATATCAAACAATACTAAATGAGTGAATCTGATATAAATAATATTTATGATACAAACAATTATAGAGAAAAATTTAAAGTAACTGATTACAAAAAATTTAGCAAGCTATTTATTGAGTTAATTAATGAATATTTAACACATACAAAAGATAAAATACTGATACAGAATCAATCAAAATATATTTTTGTTTTAGAGAGAGGTATGGAAACAATATTACATATTTACAATCAGCTATTATTGTATACAAAAAATATCGAATTAACTATATATCATTGCGAGCGAGCTTATGCATACTATGTAGAATTTATAGGACAAATCGGTGATGATAAAAATTCTTATTTACAATTAAATTCTAAAGATGCAACATTATTTGTATATAAAAAAACAATTTTTGAAATAAACAATGATTTCAGAAAAAAATTTGAAATAGACGACGACGACAAAATAGTTTTAGAAACAACAAAAAATATAAACAATATGTACAAAAAAATTCTATTAAACATATTACATACTGATGAAATTTCAATAGAGAATAATGTAAATCTACTGCCTTTTGCTATGAAAAGTGCAAGTAAGGCTATTGAAAAAGTTATAAATTATGAAGAATCAAATTTATACAAACTTCGAGATACATTAAAAATATCAAATAAATTTATAGACCTTTTAGGTTGTAAAAAATTAGATACAATAAAATATTCAAAAATAATTGAAAGTTTTCTAAAAAAACAAAAAAAAGTAAAAATAGATGAAAAAGTTTTATTAGAAAAATTTAATAATGGAAATTTTAATAAGTTTATAAATAGTTTGTCTTCATATAAATTTACACTATGGTTATTCAGTTAATATAATTGTTTTTTTGTGTAATTTTTGAACTGTACTTTTAATTTTTTTTGCTGTAGTGTATTGCGATTTAATATTAAGATACTCTTTTTTTAGAATAATTTTAAGGAAATCATAAATAATATACAAGATATCCTCTTCGCAATGGCCAACTATTAAAATACTACCGGTTCTGAAAATCATAAATGAAATTTCAAGACATCCACCTTCGCTGTATTTTTTTGCATTTTTACTATTTTTTTTGCCACATTGTTTTTCGCAGTTACAAACTCCGGAAACATCTTGTGTTTTGTTATGATAATATTTGCATTGGATTCCAGGATAAGAGCAAGGGTCATATGTAACATTTAAATTATATGTGTATTTAAGTATATTGTAAAATTTATCCCTATCAATTTCAAATCCGCAATCGAAATTGGAATTAATAAGTACCGTTTGTATATCATTTGTTTTATAAATTAGCGCTTGTGAAAAGTAAGGACTTAATAATTCAACAAGACTATTTAATGTTAATATAAGCAAATCATCATGTTGAATTCCAGGTATTTCTAATTTTCCAGTATTGAATACTTTAACATGTATTTCTTTAAATTTTCCTTTATACATTAGACGAATAAGAAGTACAAAACAGTTGTAAAACGCTCCTCTCTTTTTTTTTCGATATGTGATAAGGTCTTTTTTACACATACCAATATTTATTTTTCGAACGTCTTTAAATTTTATTTTTCGTGCATTGGGATTATTAATCTGTGAAATAATATCAATATTACAATTTTCAATATTTTCTAATTTTTTCTCAAGTTCTTCTACTTCACTAACTTTATTGCTATTTATTTTAATCTGTTTTTTGATAACACCAGTTTGTGGCAAATGATATTTAACAACAGGAATTTTCCAAAATAGTTCTTGTAATGGAATTTTATTATTAAGATATGCTATTTTAGTTTTAGTGGAAATATAGATATCACTACATTTAGGAATTTTTGTCGTTTTTACTTCATCATGTTTATTATTACTTTTTGGAATAAACTCTTCTTCATTTTCTAGGAATTTTTCCCATTCTTCATCTACAGATACCATTCTTTATATTGTATTATCTATTTATTATTTAAATCAATTTTAATAAATTTCTTTTCTACAGTTAAAGTAAATATGGAAACATATGGAAACTCTTGTTCCATCGATGTAGTCAACAAAAAACACACCAAAAAATCCAAAATTTTAGAGCATATTCAATCAGAGTACTGCTTAAAACGTAATAATTTTGACCCTAAGGGACCATCACCAAATATTTTTATGACAAAATTAGAAATGAGAATGAAAGCTTATTATAAGACTTTCTGTAATTCAAGAAACTGAATTATAAAATAGTTTAGTAAATAATTTTCATTAGTATCGATATTATGCATGACATTTTTAACAATATCTAAAAAATCAATATTAATCTCATTGAGTCTATTTCTAATTATATAAAGCATAAAATTTTTTAAAAATGTTACAATATTTACATTGAATAACACACAATTATCTTGTATAAATACCTCTATTTCTTGTTTGGTATGTTTTTTATCGACAAATTTATCAAACAATTTTTGCCAAAATTTCTGCGAAATTATTCTCAAACTAAAACCATCCATCTGTGTATGATTAGATTGTAAAAAATTAATCATGCTTCTAATATCAGATTTATAAACAGATTTTATGTTTTGTAATTGAGAATCATTTACATTTATATTTTCAGATTTAACTATATTTTTCAAAAACCCTAGAATTTCTTTTGACGGTAATTGACAAAAACGTAAACGAATAAACTCATTTTGCAATGCCGAATCAATTCTACTAATATAATTGCAAATTAAACAAAATCTAATATTATTGTTATACTTTTGTATCAAATAATGAAGTGCTTGTTGTGCATTCTTAGTCATATAATCTACTTCGTCCAATATGATGAATTTTAAACCTTTTCCAAATAAAGTTTTAGTATTTACAAATTGATAGATTTGATTTCTAATAATATCAATACCTCTATCATGAGAAGCATTTAAATGTATAATTAATCCTTTATTTTTTTCACAATATGTTTCTTGATATTTATTTATCAAATTTATAATTGTTGTTGTTTTTCCGGTTCCTGGTGGACCATAAAAAAGTAAATTAGGAAAGTAATTGAAATTAACTATATTTCCTAGTATTTTTTTATTAATTGGAGACAAAACAATATTTTCAAACTTGTTGGGTCTATATTTTTCTACCCACGGACAGTTATTGGCCATTATTATAATAGTTATTCATGATATATTTAATACATTTATCATATAAACAGATAAATTGAAATATATTATTATGGAATGTAATTCAGAAACACGTATGGCATATTTAAGTATAGCTATTGGTAGTATGTTCTCAGGAAAAACCTCATGGTTGATTGAAAAATACTACATTCATAAAAATAGGGGTAAAAAATGTTATCCTATTAATTATATTGAAGATACGAGATATTCTGATACAAAAATGTCAACACACAACAAAATTATGATAGATTGTTATAGATGTACCAATTTAATGGAGTTGTTAGATGAAGAAACTATAAACATTTTTGATGTATTCTTTATCAATGAAGGACAATTTTACAGTGATTTGATAGAAGCAGTGAAACTATTACTTTCTAAGAATAAAAAAATCTATCTTAGTGGACTAGACGGTGATTTTAATCAAAATAAATTTGGTAATATTATAGATTTAATTCCTATATGCGATAAAGTAATTAAACTTAGAGCTATTTGTGAATATTGTAAAGATTATGGTATATTTACAAAAAGGTTATCTAACGAAAAAGAGCAAAAGGTTATAGGTGCGGATAATTATGTTGCTGTATGTAGAAAATGTTTATATACCTAGTTTTGAAAATAAAAGAGGATAATAATACTCTAATGTATAAAGTGGTGCTTGATATAGTGATTGTGTAAAAGAGTCCATTAATGCTGGTCGTTTACCTTCTATAAAATGACCTATAAACTGTAAAATCCATGATGCAATAAATATTTTGTATGTATTGTATTCCCATTTTTCATCTACTAATCTCCATATTTTTGCTAAGCAACCACAAAATAAAAAGTAAACAGACATTAAAATAAAAACATTAAAACTATAATTTTTCCAGTAAAATGTTAGATAAATAAAAATAGTAGTTATATAATCAATATTGATATATCCTCCTTGAAACCAATGATTTATAAATCCTTTTTTTGAACCACCAGTTTTAACTATAATTATGCTAATCATTGATAGCATATTTATCACACTAATAACAATTAATGGTATACAAAAAGCATGAATCATTTTATTCACAGTATTTGTGTGATAACTTCGATAAAAATTTATTTCTTCTGACATATCTACATATTTGTTGTTCAGTTTCTTTATATATATTCAAAAAATACAACTACAATTATAAAATAAAATAGTTGTATTTTCATATTAAAGTATTTATTAAAAGTATTTAAATTATTTGTCTTATTTGTTGATATAATGGAAAAACCTGCACCTAAAAAACGTGGACGTAAATCTAAAAAACAATTAGCAGCTGAAAAGGCAGCAAAATTTAACGGCACTACAGTAGAAAAAAAAGTTTTAAAGAAGAGAGGAAGAAAGCCAAAAGGAGGCAAAATAGTTAAAAATACTAATAAGAAAAATAAAAATAAAAAAATATCTCAACCTAATATTATATTACATCTTAAGGCTTCAAGTGAAGATTTAAATAGTAATATTATTGATACCGAAAATGTGCAATCTTTTTCAATACAGTCTAATAAAAATTTACCTTTACAGTATAAATCATTAGAAAACATTGATAATAATATACAAACAAATACACAAAAAAGTACAGTAGATTGTGATGAAAATTCTATAAAAGATATCTGGGCAAAATTACTTGTTCTTAAAAAATCTTTACATCATAATCAATTAGTAACAAAAAGGTCAGCTTGTTTTTGGTGTACACATTTTTTTGATAATCCGCCAATTTATATACCAAAACAAAAACGCAATGGCATGTATGAAGTGTACGGATGTTTTTGTAGTCCAGAATGTTCAGCAGCATTTTTGAAGAAAGAACAAATAGATGAATCTACTCGTTGGGAAAGATATGCTATGTTGAACAACATATACGGAAAAATATATAATTATGAAAAAAACATCAAGCCTGCCCCTAATCCATATTATACATTAGAGAAATTTCATGGTAATCTCTCTATTAGTGAGTATAGACAATTATTATTTGATGATAGATTGCTTATCGTTGTTGACAAACCTCTAACAAAAATTGTTCCCGAATTATATGAGGAAAATAATGAAACACCCTTTATATATGGAAATTTACTAACATCAGATAATAAGAAAAAATCGTACAGATTGAAACGAAAACAGCCAAAAAGTAATAAAACGCAGATTTTAAATAATAATTTTAATATAGGAATAGTAGCAAAATAATTGAACATAATTATTATATCGTATTATGTTCAATAACAATAAATTCTTCACTACAAGTTTCAATTAATATCCATTGTTCTCTATTCATTCGTTTTTGTTCATTACGTCTTTTTATCCATGCAGTAAATTTTTTTAATTCATTTCTAGTAGTTATAGCAGCTCGCACTGTTCCAGCGATATATAACGCACCAATAATTGCTTCCATATATTATAAAAGTATTATTTTTTTTTATTTTTATCACTTTCAACTTTTTCATTTTTTGATTCTGCTTTTGTTTCTTCATTCTTCATTTTTTGTTGCAATAAATAATTTTGCATCATTAGTTGTTCATATCTTTCTTTTGCTTCTTTTTTTCTATAATACTCTTTATTTACATTATCCATAAAACCACGTATTTCTGTCATCACTCCTTGATTTCTAGATAAATATACCTTAGGTTTTTTAACATTAAAATTAGGATTAATATACTCTTTTATTACTTTAATATAATCATTATTCCATTCTAACAACTTTTCTTCAACCTTTTCGCTGGAATAATCAGTTTGCCTTATAATCATATTTATTATTTCTTCTTTTCGCTTCTTCTCTTTACTTCTTTTTTCTTGTTGTTCTGTAGATTCAATATCTATAACTGTCTTATCTGACATTTATATATAATATAAAAAATAAAATTAACTATTTAAACGCTTCGTCCATTATATTAATATCATGCCTTTAGAAGGAATTAACGTAGCTGCTGTTGTAGATGACATTGCTGTACACATTAAGAATCAATTTGAAGGAATTTTACAAAAAGTTTCTCAAGACACTTTGACATTACAAGAAAATATAAATATGATTTTGAATTTACCAATTGTAAAAAGTTTATTGGAAGAAAAAAAACAGCTAAATAAAAAAATAGAAGGATTGGAATTGGAAAACAAAAAACTGAAATTACAGTTGAATGTTTTCAATGATGTAAATGAATCAAGTATAAAAAGAGTAACATTGGAAGTAACTGAAAAACAAAATAATTGTGATACACCCGTATCACAAGATGATATTAATGAACATATACAATCAAAACAACCACCAAAAATTAAATCTGTGATTGATACATTTACAAGTTGGAAAAATGCACAACCTTCTGGATTTTCTCTGTTTAATAATGGAGAGTCTAGTGAAGAAGGTGATGTTAGCTCTGATGAAGAAAATGAATATAATAATCCACAACTAGCTCAATTGAAATATATGTTAAGTAAGAATTCTGGTGATGATAATGTTGCTGAATATATTAAAGGTAGTGAAACTATTTCAACAAAAGATACAGCTTCGGTCGAAAAATTAGTTAAAAACGATGCGCAAGAAGGGGG
>JAAHTH010003511.1_pt1 | contig 10663 bp, 8 predicted proteins | sample 6116091 | NCBI WGS metagenome assembly JAAHTH01 (sample SAMN13939990, study PRJNA603662) | sponge metagenome | isolation source: marine sponge | host: Mycale hentscheli | place: New Zealand | collected 2006
AAAAAAAAAAAAAAAAAAAAAAAAAAAAAAAAAAAAAACAACAAAACCCCGGGCCTGAACCCAGTTGAAGTCAGCAATGGGGGAACAAGCGCATCGAACACCGAAGGGAATACTACTACCAATTCGTCTCGAGGAGAAAACTCCAGAGCGCCAGGTCTGGCATTACCGAATAGTGAAGCAATAGAGATTATCGCAGATGATATACGCAATGCCTTAGTTGTGTTGGCGACACCACAAGACTATAAGATGGTGGCAGATGCGATCAAAAAGCTCGATGTGGTGCCACTGCAGGTACTAATCGAAGCCAGTATTCTTGAAGTCAGTTTGAGAGATGATCTTAGTTATGGTGTTGAGTGGTTTTTTAAAAATGGAATTGACGATAAGAAAGGACGAGGCACACTTGATCTTGGAGATACCGGTTTAGCTGCCTTAAGCCCCGGGTTTTCATTTACTGTAGTGGATGCGGCTGACCAGGTGAGAGTCGCTTTAAATGCGCTGCAAAATGAATCTGAAATTAACGTACTCTCCTCTCCATCGCTGATGGTACTTGATAATCAAACAGCAATGATTAATGTGGGTGATGAAATTCCGGTACCATCCAGGCAGTCGGTTAGTAATATTGACCCTAATGCACCCACTGTAAACGAAATCCAGTTCAGACAAACAGGCGTGACCTTAACAGTTACGCCACGAGTCAACAGCGGTGGCCTGGTTACTATGGAGATAAAGCAGGAGGTTAGTAGTGCTGTAAGTACAACCTCTTCCAATATAGATGCACCCACCATTCAACAACGTCAGATAGAGAGTGTTGTCGCCATTAACTCCGGAGAAACTATTGTATTAGGCGGACTTATACAAAATACACAAACGGAAAACGAAGGCGGTATACCCGGACTTCACAGAATCCCATTAATAGGCAAATTGTTTGGTCAGACAAGCAACGAAAATCGAAGGACAGAATTACTGGTGCTTATCACTCCGCGCGTCGTCCGTAATCGCAATGAAGCGCGAAGTATAACTGATGAATTCAGGAGTAAACTGAGAGGTTTGGCTCCTCCTACGACTACCCTAGCCCCCACAGTTGAATCCGCTTCATAATAAATATAGATAAATATTTTTCAGCATAGAGCGAGTACTCTCTCGCCGAACAGCCTATTTCAATGCAAGGAAATCACTTGCATGCTGGGCTACCTTTGTTGATAAGGCCTGCTCACTTAATCCACAGAAAATTCCAATTATCAAGGGAACCTGTACGTTTAATTGAAATTCTTTTGTTGATAAGCCACCCAGTTCCAAAACAAGTGCTTCAGTGGATATGAGCAAACCCATCACGATAGTCAATAAGCCTGCAAACACCAAACGAATGGATGGATTAAGCTGATCTTTTTCCAGCATATTCAGTTCTTCGAATTTCAGTTCAATTTTTCTTGCACCAAATGATAACCAGACACCCGCCATGCCACCTACCCAGAGAAATAGAAAACTTCGCAAGGTCTCCAAGCCGATTGTAAATTGATGTATCAGCACAGCCAATAAAAGAACGGGAAGACTGAAGACAAGCGCTCTTTCCCCCAGATCCTTCATGTATTTGTTCTTTATTCCACCGCCCTCCCTCGTCAATATTTCGTTTTTGAGAGAGGTCAGGGCACGGGATGCAAGCTCTGGGTTGGCTGAATCGCCTACCAGTCCCAATTGCGCCAAAGAAAGCAATGATTTGAAATATTCCTCAAACTTATCTCTTTCCCCCAGAAAGAGCGTTCTGATTGTAGTTTGTACGTTGTCGACTTCGTCCCTTAGTGTTAACTGTTCTTCCGGTATACTCTCCCCTTCCGCCAAAACAATTTGCTGAAAGTGAATGTTATCCTGATTTTCTGGGTCTCTAAAAACCCTGAAATAACCTTTTAGTGACATTAATATTTACCACAGCAGGCACATGGACCACCGGGGCCAGATGTGATTTGGGCCTTCGATCTCACCTCTTCGCTCAATTCCACCAAGCCATTCCTGTCCTCAAGAAACTCTTCAAGTACTTTAAGCTCGTTAAGAAGCTCACTTTCGCCATCTGTTCTTGAACTAGATGATTTTCTTTCAATATTTTTTTTAATTTCCTGCAATTTGGAGGGCAACATAATTTACTCCTTTTATCGTTAATTAAAATAATCTTTGTGCCAGCAATAACATTGAATCATTGAATTATCAATTCACGATTTTAATACTTGGCAAGTCTTTGGCAAGAATTGAGAATTATGCTTATGAAACGAAATGCTCATAAATAAACCTTAATATATAATTATTTTTTCGACTATTCAGTTACTTTTAACTCATCAATTGTGAATTGCCATTGTTCGTTATTGGCCTTAGCCTTGCGTTTACTATCACCATGGACACGGTTATTCCCGGATACCCAATAGTATTGATCGCCATCAGTGGTGAGTTTGATATCGCCGATCGGAAGGCCGGAAAAGGTTGTTCTGCCCGTTGAGCTTGTGCCTGCAAGGCCATCTTCCGTCTGAAATACATATTCAACCGGCGGTGCAGTAACACAATTATTATGTTCTTCTCCCACAAAGCGATTTTCAAAATCCAACAATATTCCATCAACAACATCTTCTCTCGGATGTTTATAGCTCGCTCTTTGATCTACGCCCACACTTATTAACGCGATTTCGGGTTTCATCTTGTTGTAATAATCCGCTGTCGTGGAACTCTCACTGCCATGATGAGACACGTGAAGCACATCAACACCAAAGTTTTTATCAATATATCCATATTCGATGAGTGCATCTGCTACTCTCGACTGGACATTTTTTTGCTCTGTTTGATGTTTTGAGCACGTCTCCTTACCACCACCCAGATCACTATCCAAAATGTAATGGAAATCACCATAGCGAATAAGAACTGCTATCGAGCGATCGTTCTCATTGGGGACATACATAGCTTCCTTATAACCATAGACTCGACCATTAGCAGCGATGACTGTCATCTCAGCACCGTCACCTAAGGAAATAGAAAGCCCGACAGGGATAGACCGCACTTTACCAGCGGTGGTCTTATTCCTGGCAGGTGTCGACCATTGTTTTTTTATCGTTGAACTTGTCTTTGTACTACCTGAAGAATAGTTGGCAACATAAACATCATATCCGGCTTCAATGACATCCAGATAACCAGAATAATGATCCCTGTCCAGATGACCTACAATTGCATAGTCAATGCCGTCTTCAGGTGATATCCCAATATCTCGTAAATAGGGAACAATATTATCGTCACCAGGCACATTGCCAAAGTCGTAGATGATTTTTGTACCGTTCGGTCCAATGATCAGCGTAGAGCCGCCCTGGCCTACGTTGATATAATGTACTTCCAACAAGCCAGAATGGGCGAATTCTGCATTTACGAAGACTAGTGGATTAGTCAGTATGATAACTGTAAGCAGACATCTGATAAGTGTTTTCATTGAAGTCTCTCCATGTCCTTTACGTTGTTTTAGTTTTGTCCATTAACTCATGCAGATATTCAACCTTTGCAGAATCACTTTCCGCTTCAAGTGATTCCAGCTGCTGCAACAGGAACTCGTTTATGGACTGTTGTTGTTTGGGAAAATCAGAGGGCAATTTAAGTAACTTGGCAAGTTCCGCTATTAGTTTCTCGAGTGCCCCATAGAATACCTTTACACCAACTCCAGTAAGGAATGCCATGGCATTGGCATCCAGAGTTAAACTTTCTGAGGTGAAACTTTCGGGTGAATAAATGTATTGAACAAAACCACCCAATATTGCGCCAAGGAGTATACGTGTTGAAGATCCATGAAATTTATCAGCATCAAATGTCTGAGTCTGATACAGGTCTGAAAGTAACTTCATTAAGTAGACACAGCTACCTAAGGCCCCCCAGACAAATGGAATCATGATATTGATAAAATCATTCTGAATTATCTTTAACCAGTATTGCCACCCTTCTTCACCAGCATCAATATCATTTAGATACACATCGGTAAAGCCATCAAACAGAATGATTAGTAATAGTACAAATGCCAGAGTTCCAATACGACGAAGATACTTGCGGCTATTGTAACCACCCAGTATTGTTTTCCCCGTTATAGGATAGGTTAAAGTGACCAGGGCCTTATATTTCTCTACGATGACAGTGGGTAGAAATTCACCTGGGCTTTGGTATTTATCTTTTTGATCAAGAATCTCATTTAAAGCATCGCGAAGCGGAATAACCACCTTATTACTTTTATCAACACCTTTGTCGATTGCGTGACGCAATAAGGCGATGACTTCATCCAGGCTGACATCTACAGATGAATGTATTGCCGAACGCCCAAAAAAATACTTACCTGTCTCTTTCATGACTCCCTCCACCTATTAGCCGTCTAACTCAAGGCTAAGTATAGACAAATATTTTAAGCTCGGTAGCTAAAATAAATATCTGTCACCCAAACAGGGTATGCGAGATATACCCTGTTTGGGCGATTACAAGAATGCCTATTGGTGTCAATTTTGTGGAAGCTTAACGTCGTGCTTTTATTCCTGCTTTGCTCGAACGTTCATTGAGAAAATACATTTTTACTTTTAAAAGTATATTTTTATGTGTGTGAAGAAATTGCCGTGGCTAACCACTACTGCACGACCAAGCGACATAAAGTTCAGATCGAATTCGCCAGCCTTTATCAACCTTATGCCATTGCGCCATGTAGATCCCCTCAATAGAAATTTCACTACTTCCATTTTCCCAACGACCGAGCCATTTTCCTTGTTCCGCAGCATACTTTTTAATCGAACTCATATTGATTTCAACAGGTGTCCGCCTATAAGTAAAAAAATCCGGGTCCGAGAACGCCTTTGTAAACAGCTTCCCCATTTCATCACTGCTCGATACCACGTCTCCACTACTAAGCGTTACGTGCAGATCCTTCACCCAGGTATTTCGAAGCGCTTCAATATCTCGACTCAAAATTGCTTGATTGGACAATGCACGTATATTCCGGATTTCTTTTTCCTCAGCAATTTCTGTGGACACAATAACAAAAAAGGGAAAAGGAAGGCTATCAAGACCAATGTAAGAGACAAAATTTACGATCGAAGTAATTATGTACTTAAAGCTCCTGAACATCTGATGATACTCCTTTCACTACAGAACTAATTTGAATACATAAGAGCACCGCAACTTAGCCAAATTGCGGCGCTCCTTTTTTATAGCCGATTAATCAGGCTATCGGGCTTTGCTAACTACATAATAGAGGAGGCTAATCTTAGTTAAATGAATAAGTTGTTTTTAATCCAAATGTTCGTGGGCGTAGTAGGAATTCATAATCACCAAATAGATTGTTTTGTGTTCCTGATACACCACGTTCATCGAACAAATTATTCACGAATGCAGATACGGACCAGTTCTCCTGCAGGTCCATACCCACTCTCAAATTAATTATACTAAACCCACCGGCTGTTCTGTTCGCTATATTTGTGCCTGCGGCGGTGAATAATGAATTGAATTCACTGGCATAACTATAGTCTGTACGGATATATGCATCTCTGCCGAATACTGGGAAATCATATTTTGCAGTCGCGCTGAGAGTTAGATCGGAAACACCGGGTACCTCATCTCCTTTCAAGGCACCGAGAAAAGAGTCATCTTTGCTTAGTTCGCCATCGCTATAACCAATGGTTCCTGCAAGGTAGAGTAGGTTTGTCGCCTGCATCTGCACATCAATTTCAAAACCATTTACTTCGGCCTCGGCGCTATTTGCAAAAAAGGTAAATCCGCAGCCCAATTGTCTTCTAACCTGAATGTTGCTCCAATCTATATGAAATATCGCCGCGTTAAATTGCATACGACTATTCAGCCAGGCGGTTTTTGTGCCAATCTCGTAGTTCCATATTGAATCTGAATTGAAGGAAGCAGGTGCCGCTGTCAATCCTAATGACTCTACTTCCGTGCGACAACCTGAGCCGGCATCCAAGGGTACTGGTTGATTAATACCACCTGCTCGATAACCCTTCGCTGCGGTGCCGTATAACAACACATCGTTATTAACACTATAGGACAAGGTCGCCTTCGGATTTATGTCATCTTCTTTTGTTGAGCCACTAACTATTGTTGCCCCACCATTAATCAAACCGTTTGCCGTCTGAGTGAAATCTTGTTCCACCTCAAACCATCGCGCACCAAGAATAATTTCCATTTGTTCACTAAGTTGATAGGTGATCTCGCCAAATACTGCTATTTGCTCTAGTGTCTGATTGGTTGTGCTTTCAAATATGACATCGGTATTTCCCAATAATGTAGTAAGGCCTCCAAGCAAATTATCAACACCTGGTGCCGTTCCACTCTGGTTAAACTCCTTATCAAGATCCTGATAATAAACACCGAGTAACCACTGCAGTTTTCCATCACCGACAGATGACAAACGAGCCTCTTCAACAATTTGTTCATGCTCATTATCGTTAATGAGAGGAAATGGCACACCAATCGTAGCACCGAGTGTTGCGGGCGCTCCACCAAAGAAAAGTGGCCCAACAATTGATGTATCCTGTGTATCACGAGCATCTCGAGAATAATGTGATGTTGTGGAGGTAAAGGAAGCCCATTCAAGGTCGTAGTTTATGGTTAAAGAAAAGAGATCAATATCATCATCGTTTGTCTCTTCAACGAGTCTCACCTGCTGTAAATCATCTCTATTCAATGCCAATGCCGGTGCGACTTTTACACCCGTATTCGCATCGACGCTACTTTCGCCATCTACAGAGTAATCATAATGCATGTAGCGGCCTGTCAGACTCAGCTTAGTCGTTGGCATCCAGAGCGCTGTCATCAGTATCGATCCGAGGCCACTATCATCAAGATTACTGGTCGGACCCTTTTTTGTTTCATTTTGAAGTCCAGTTTGAACAAGATTGTCGATATAGCCTCCATCCTCGCGATAATGAGCTACCATACGTAAAGCAAAATCATCATTTACCGGTAGATTGACCATAAGGTCTGTCCGCCAACTCATACTACCTTCTTCTGTATCGGAAAAACCTGCGCTGATCTTCGCATCAAATTCTTGCGTGTCCGGTTTATTTAGTATGTAACGCACCGTGCCGCCCATCGCACCGGCTCCGTATAAGGTGCTTTGTGGACCTTTCAACACTTCAACTCTATCGAGATCAAACAGGGACAAATCGGGAGAAGCGCCATTTTCATTATTGGTACCGCCATTACCAGTCAGCGGTACATCATCCAGATATATGGCTACTGTTTCCTGAGGCTCTGACTCACTTGTACTCGATATGCCACGTATCTTAAGTTTTTTCTGGTTTGCGCCTGCGTTAAACGCGGTAAAGCCGGGTATCCTGCTTGCGATGTCTTCAATGCTAGCTACACCAGAGGCCTCCAATACCGCACCGCTTATTGCCTGTATTGTCATAGGTGTATCTTGCAGTAACTGCTCTCCCCGTTTTGACGCAGTCACTACTATTTCTTCAAGAAGATTGTTTGCTGAAACTTTGATTGATACTGAAAAAAAGCTGATTACTGTAACCATTCTGGTAAGCCGAGCGAGTCTTGAATACCCGCTGGTAGATCGTAAATTATTCACTGCTTATCTCCCCATTATAATTTTTATTGCTGACCCGAATCGATTTCATCAGATGAGATGCACATCATGAGAGGAATCGATTTTCGATATGGAGAGGCAAGAATATTATGTCAAAATGAATATTACTTATTCAGAAACTAGTAATTTATATGCGGATTTATAATATCCTCACTAAAAACGCAGTATTGAAATAACAGAATTGATTTTGCCTATATAAGGCTTGTGTTGAAATATTTTATTGTGAAACAGTTACTGGCGCGAAAAGATATCGTAACTTAATGTTAAAAGCGGCGCAGAGCACCCATAATAATTTAGTGCTGAGAGTTAATCGATTTGGGCGATATGCCGAAATAACGTTTGAATGCCGTGCTAAAGTTGCTGGAATAATCGTAGCCAATATTATTGGATATTTGAGTAATATTTAGACCCCCTTCTTCCAGTAATCTAAGTGCTTCTTTCATTCTGCATTCCAGAATATATTTACTCATCGTATTACCGAACATGGCTTTAAAACCGTAATTGAGTTTTATCTGATTCATGCCTACCAGCTTTGCTAATTCATCCAGTCTGGGTGGATCAGCATAATTACTGAATAATATTTCCTTCACTTCATGTATATGCGTCATATCAGTAATACTCAATTTGACCGATTCCTTTTTAGCACTATCTTCCATCACGCCATCCAGAGCCAAAGACAAAAGCTCCAGAACAGCGGCCTCAATACGCAAAAACTCCAGTGACTTACAAACCCCAGGATTTATTATGGAAGATATGGCATAAGTCATAGCAGGATGTACAGGAACACGATCAATATAGAATTCACTCGCCTCGTTGATGGAAAACGATGCCAGTGACTTGGGCAGATTTGCAATTCCATCACCGAGATATTTACTTAGCTGATCTGGTGAGCAAAAAATAGTGATCCATTTTTCTTCGACACCGCCTTTATAAGTAACACCATTAAAAGTCCCTTTAGGTTGAGTCATAATCCCGCAATACAAACCTTCAATCTTAAGGCTATCTTCGTCCTGGAAAACAATTTTCGCCTCACCAGATATTCGAAAATGTATCTTTATGAAACCTTCGCAAATAAATTTAGTAGCAATATCATGATTAAGATGGCGGTTACACACCAATAACATTAACCCTTGATGAAAATGTACAAAATCGTAATAGCCACGGCCCTCTTGCTGACTCAATGTGAAACGTTTCCTTTGAGGGAGGACTGGTAAACGCCTTTCTGGAGAATCTGCTTTAAGCCTATTATCAGAAAAGGACTCTTGAATTGATTTTGTGATATGCCATGCCGGCATATCATTCAAAGCTGTTCGCGCTTCACCTGATTGATGCATTCTTCTTTTTCCTCATAAGCGAAATACCAGGGACAATCACCGTTTAGTATAGCATGTCATTACCGGGTTAAGCCTAACAGACTACCCCAGGGGCCGGTATGAAATATATAAAATCATAAATTATTTATATTATCGCATAAGCCAAACTGCACCTCCCAATTTAGCATTGAAGTTTTTTTCCAACTAAGCTCGAATCACTCACAATGGATATTGAAAAATATTTTGGTAATAACTATGCAGATGCACACGAATTGTTTCTAAGTGCCTGTAATACGCGCAATCTAGAAGTTAAAGAATACAAACATCCTCTATCTGGCTCCAATGAAGTTACTTTATCAACTGATGTTGCTTATCTGGGTTCAGACAAGCCTAAGAAACTTTTAATTTTAACTTCCGGCGTACACGGTCCTGAACTTATGTGTGGATCCGGATGCCAGGTTGGTGCGATAAATGAACGCTATTTTGAACACATGCGAAACGATATGGGGGTACTTATAGTTCATGCCGTTAATCCCTGGGGGGCATTTACGCTAAGCAGAAATACGGAAGATAATATTGACCTTGCCCGCAATTTCGTCGACTTTAGCCTGCCACTACCTGAAAACAATGCCTATGCTGAGATACACCAGGTATTTAAAGAAAAAACCTATGCTGCTTACAAGAAAGCGCGAGATATTCTGATTTCTAAATATGGAAAGGGCAAATTTGTTTCAGCCTTAATGGGGGGTCAGTATCAATATTCTGATGGATTTGGTTATGGCGGCAATCAGCCTGGTTGGTCGAACAATTTATTTTGTGAATTACTGAAAAAATACACTGCCCACACAAATATTGTTTGTCATATAGATTATCACACTGCTATTGGTCCCTATGGTTACGGTATGGCCGTGTCCATGCAATCCGGAGAGGACCTTGCCTTGGCGAAGAACTGGTTTGGTGAATGGGTGGTTACCCCAAACATGATTCAAAGTGAAAATCAGGATGATAGCTATAACGTAAGTGGTCATCCCAGTAATGCAGTAAGAAGAATTTCTCCCAGTAATGTCGCTATTTCAATTGTGCTGGAGTTCGGCACCTACGCTACCTTTGATAATAATATAATTACTATGATGAATGACTTTTGGTTAACACAACATGACGATATTGATAGTGAAAATGGCAAAAAGAGTAAAGCTGAAATGCTGCGCGCACATTTTGCTGAGGACCCTGATTGGCGATGTGCCGTGTGGACGCGTTCAAAGCAGGTATTGACGCAAGCGATGCGAGGTCTACGGGCAAATTAGATGATAGACCTTCATAATAAACTAGCAGCACTCATCCCTGTACTGATCATAGTCTTGTTTTTGATGAGTTGTGATATCAAACCTACATTTCAACAAAAAATGCCTGGCAAGAAACTCGGTCATATAACAAACAGCAGATTAATAAGTGTCGGAAATGAACCAGAAGTCTGGCTTACGGGTGGACGCGATTATCATCAAAGTTACTTTTCTCCACTTAATTCAATCAATGACAAAAACATAACGAAAGTAGGGTATGCCTGGTCCTATGACATTGATACCACTCATGGTTTTGAAGACACGCCAATTGTCGTAGATGGGATTATGTTCTCCAGTGGACCTACTGGCACTGTCTATGCAATTGAGGCTACAACAGGTGAAGAAATAAGGTCGTTTTCACCTGCCCATGGTGGGGGGGGGCGGCGGGGGGGGGGGGGGGGGGGGGGGGG
>JAAHTH010003512.1_pt1 | contig 10661 bp, 9 predicted proteins | sample 6116091 | NCBI WGS metagenome assembly JAAHTH01 (sample SAMN13939990, study PRJNA603662) | sponge metagenome | isolation source: marine sponge | host: Mycale hentscheli | place: New Zealand | collected 2006
CAAGCCTGAAACGTCAACCCCAAATAATCAGATTTTCAAGGACTCGGAGTATATGCATTAAAACCAATGATATAGCGCATCAGAATATTTATGGTAGATATTTTCGTTTTTTCACTATATATCCCTTAAAAGGAAAATCCTAAGAAAGTCCAATTTCATGAGATCATCAAAACGGCATAAAGCGATCCTTGAACTCATCAAGATCAAAGAGATGGTTGGCGTTGATGAACTTGCGGAAGAATTTAATACAACTCCCCAAACGATTCGCACCTATTTACGGGACCTTGATAAGCAACGAAAACTTGTCAGATTTCATGGCGGGGCTCGAGCAATTGATGGCAAAGCCAATATGGAATATGAGGCTCGCCGGCAAATTGCTGCCTCCCAGAAAATTGCGATTGGCAATATGGCTGCTTCTCTCATCAATAGCAATTCTTCACTTTTTGTGAACATCGGCACCACAACAGAGGCCGTAAGCGATGCTTTAACAACACACACCGGATTGCTAGTCATCACAAATAACATCAATGTTGCCAATAAGTTAAGGCTGTATAGTGACATAGAAGTTGTGATTGCCGGTGGCACTGTGCGGATGAATGATGGTGGTATCGTTGGCGAAGCGGCTGTGGACTTCATCAAGCAATTTAAAGTTGATTATGCCATCATCAGCTCTTCTGCAATTGACAAAGACGGTGCACTCTTGGATTTTGATTTTCGCGAGGTGAAAGTTGCACAAGCGATCATTGAAAATGCCCGTAACGTTATCTTGGTTGCTGACTTGACCAAGTTCGACCGTGCTGCACCCATTCGCATAGGACATTTATCGCAAGTTGATATTTTTGTTACGGACAGAGTTGAGGATAAAAACATTCGCCAGATTTGCCAGGAAACTGACGTAGAGCTCATTGAAACTGCTCAATTCAGGAGGAATACTTGGAAAACGAATACGACATTTTCGTCATTGGTGGCGGAATAAACGGTTGTGGTATTGCCCGCGATGCCGTTGGCCGAGGCTATTCTGTTTGCCTTGCAGAAATGAACGATCTTGCAAGTGGCACATCGTCTTGGTCGTCCAAACTCATTCATGGTGGTTTTAGGTATCTTGAGCACTATGAATTCAGACTGGTTAGTGAGTCTTTAAGCGAACGTGAAGTCTTAATGAAGTCTGCACCTCATATCATTTGGCCAATGCGATTTATTCTGCCACATCACAAAGATATGCGTCCTGCCTGGCTGCTGCGTCTTGGCTTGTTCATCTATGATCACATTGGCAAAAGAAAATTGCTGCCGGGTACAACGACAGTGGACCTAAAAACTGCAGAAGTAGGCAAACCTCTCAAGCTGATTTTCTCGAAAGGCTTCGAATATTCTGATTGTTGGGTAAATGATGCACGAATGGTTGTTTTAAATGCTGTGGACGCTGCGGAGCGTGGTGCAATCATAAAAACCAGAACTCATTGTATCTCAGCGCGCCGCGAGGGAGACCTTTGGGAAATAGCGACAAAAGACAAAAATTCCGGCCAAGTTAGCACCTGCAAAGCGAAGCTGATTGTCAATGCTGCCGGACCATGGGTTGATAAAGTTCTTGGCGAAGCCATGGGCAGCAATAATTCAAAGAATGTTCGGTTGGTTCAAGGCAGTCATATTGTTGTTCCAAAAATGCATGAACATGATCGCGCTTATATTTTCCAAAATGCTGATGAGCGAATTATTTTTGCACTGCCTTATGAGCAAGACTACACGCTGATAGGTACAACCGATCAAGATTATGATGGCGACCCAAAAGACGTAAAAATTACGCCTCAAGAGGTGACTTATCTTTGTGATGCTGCAAGCGAATATTTCAACAATCCCGTAAAAGCCGAGAGTATCGTATGGAGCTATTCGGGTGTACGTCCTTTGTATGATGATGGCGCAACCGAAGCACAAGAAGCTACGCGCGATTATGTTTTGCGCGAAGACGGCGAAGCTGATGGTCCAAAAGTTATCAATATATTTGGCGGTAAGATCACCACATACCGCAAACTTGCTGAATCCATGCTGGATAAAATTGAAGACGTTCTAGGTGCAAAAAAACCCGAGTGGACTGCAAACTCCACATTAACAGGCGGAGATTTTGCAGTTGATGGGTTTGAAAAACTGGTCAAAGAAGTTTGCAAAAAATATCCGTTTGTAGACCCTTCCCTTGCTTGGCGGTGGGTACGCAGCTACGGCACTTGTGTATGGAAAATGCTCGAACAGGTTGAAATTGAGAGTGATCTGGGTAAACAATTTGGTGGCTCACTTACAGCATGTGAAATTATCTATCTAATGCAAAATGAATGGGCCCAAACGGCTGATGATGTTGTTTGGCGGCGCTCGAAACTGGGCATCAGGATAAAACAGGAAGAAATTGCTGAACTTGATGAATGGATGAGTAATCACTCAAACCGTCAAACTCGTGCAGCTGAATAAAGGTTATTGAAGTGCTTGAACTAAGAAATCTAACCAAGAAAGTAGGGAATGCTCTCCATATCAACGATATTTCTTTGACTATGGAAAAAGGCTCCCTGAATGTCTTGCTTGGACCAACCTTGTCGGGAAAAACATCGCTGATGAGATTAATGGCCGGATTGGACCGTCCAAACTCGGGTGAAATATTGATGGATGGTACTGACGTTGTTGGTGTTCCTGTTCAAAAACGTAATGTTGCCATGGTCTATCAACAGTTCATCAATTATCCAGCTATGTCCGTTTACGAAAATATTGCCTCTCCCATGCGTGTCAAAAAGGCTGACGATGCAACGATTGATCGCAAGGTTCGTGAAGCTGCAGATTTAATGAAACTAACACCTTATCTGGATCGCACACCGCTTAATCTATCCGGTGGACAGCAGCAGAGAACTGCACTTGCGCGCGCACTGGTAAAGGATGCGGAGTTGGTTCTGTTGGATGAACCCCTTGCCAATCTGGATTATAAATTGCGGGAGGAACTTCGCGTTGAATTACCTCGCATTTTTGCTGAGACTGGAGCAATATTTGTCTATGCCACAACCGAACCGCAAGAAGCGCTGTTACTTGGTGGTCAAACCGCAACATTGCACCAAGGCAAGCTGACACAATTTGCTGAGACCATAAATGTTTACAATGAACCGGAAGACCTGATAACCGCAAAAACTTTTTCTGATCCACCCATGAACATTGTTCCGCTGGATAAAAGCGGTGAAAAGCTGGCGTTTGAAAACAACAACACGGATATACCTAAGGCAGCAGCAGACCTGCCAGATGGCACTTACAAAATTGGTGTCCGCCCCCATCATGTTTTTCTAACCAAGCCAGATACTCCCTCCTTAAAAATGAATGGAGTAATTTCAACGACAGAGATTACTGGCTCTGAAAGCTTCATCCATGTGCGAAATAACGAACTTGATGTTGTTGCACTTGTTCATGGCGTTCATAGGGTAGAAATTGGAGAACCCATAGAAATTTACCTCGATCAATCCAAGTTTTTCATATTTGATGGCAACGAGAAATTGGTTTGCGCACCTGAAATTGTGGAGGCGCATAATGGCTAAAATTACGTTAGACAAACTCGCACACTCTTATTATCCCAATCCAAAATCTGATGCAGATTTTGCATTAAAAGAGCTCGATTATGAATGGGAAGATGGTGGTGCATATGCCCTTCTGGGCCCATCGGGTTGTGGCAAAACTACATTGCTTAATATCATTTCAGGGCTGCGCGTGCCTTCAAAAGGGAACATCAAATTTGGTGATCAAGACGTAACCCACTTGCAACCAGAAGAACGCAACATTGCTCAGGTTTTTCAGTTTCCTGTAATTTATGACACTATGACAGTTCGCCAGAACCTAGAGTTTCCGCTGGTAAATCGCCGTGTTGAAAAAACAGAGATCGACAAACGCGTTTCAGAAATGCTGGCTGTTCTTGATCTTGAAGGCATGGCGGATCGCAAGGCGCGCGGCCTTACTGCAGATGAAAAGCAAAAGATATCACTGGGTCGCGGGCTTGTTCGATATGACGTCAACGCAATTTTATTTGATGAGCCTCTTACCGTGATTGATCCACATATGAAATGGCAACTTCGTACGAAGTTGAAAGACCTGCATCGTCAGCTTGGTCACACGATGATTTACGTTACACATGACCAAACTGAAGCGCTTACTTTTGCTTACAAAGTCGTTGTTATGTATGAAGGCGAAGTTGTGCAAATCGGCACGCCTGAAGAGCTCTTCAATGAACCTGCGCATACTTTTGTTGGATATTTCATTGGCTCTCCCGGAATGAATATCTTGTCTGCGCAGGTTCAGGGAAACACCGCACACATCGGCTCAAATGAGATCGAGCTCAAAAATAACTACCAAGCTATTTCTGGATCACCGGAACTTGGCATTCGTCCAGAGTTCGTCAAACTTCATTCAAAAAACAATGGCATGCCGATCAATGTGCAGGCAGTTGAAGATATTGGACGCTTTAAAATCGTTCGCGGGTTGTTGGAAGGGCAGGAAATTAATGCCGTTCTCCCAGAAGGTGAACCAGTACCAACAGACCCAAGAGTTACATTCGATGCTTCGCAAATAAACATTTACGAAGATTCACACCTGGTTAGGAAAGGAAGCTAATCATGGATAAAACCTACAATAATAAAGCCTGGCTCCTTGTTTTGCCGGTATTCTTTTTGGTTGCTATCAGCGCAATTATTCCAATTATGACTGTTGTCAATTATTCGGTGCAAGATACGTTTGGTAACAATCAATTTTTCTGGGCAGGCACTGAATGGTTTCAAGATGTTTTGCGTTCTGAACGATTTTGGGACGCACTTAGCAGGAACTTGCTGTTCTCTTTCATCATTCTATCTATAGAAATCCCGCTTGGCATCGCCATTACTTTGTCTATGCCAAAAAAGGGAATGTGGGTTCCCGTTTGCTTGGTCTTGATGGCACTGCCCTTGCTTATTCCTTGGAATGTGGTTGGCACAATCTGGCAAATTTTTGGTCGCGCTGACATTGGTTTGCTCGGGCATACGCTTTCTTCACTGGGTATCAATTACAATTACACCAGCAATATTTTTGATGCCTGGGTCACCATCATTATTATGGATGTTTGGCACTGGACAAGTCTCGTTGTGCTACTTTGTTATGCGGGTTTGGTTTCCATTCCAGAGGCATACTACCAGGCTGCCCGAATTGATGGCACATCAAGATGGTCGGTTTTCCGCTATATACAGTTACCAAAAATGCGTGGTGTTTTGATCATCGCATTTCTGCTGCGCTTCATGGACAGCTTCATGATTTATACCGAGCCGTTTGTATTAACTGGGGGAGGCCCCGGCAATTCAACGACCTTCATGTCGATTGATCTGGTTAAACAAGCCATTGGTCAATTTGACCTTGGTCCTGCAGCGGCAATGTCCCTGATTTATCAGCTAATCGTTTTGTTGATTTGCTATATCTTCTTTACCGTCATGAGCAATGTTGGCTCAGAAAAACCTGAACAAGGAGCTGAGCACTGATGAGCGATGCAACTTTGAACCAACACTCGACTTCTTCTGCAAACAAGATTGATCTTGCCGGCGTACGCTCGGTTCATCATTTCAAGCAGAAACGTAGCTTGAAATGGCTCATACCAACGATTTACATCGTACTTTTAATGCTGCCTATTTATTGGCTCATTAACATGAGCCTGAAAAACAATCAGGAAATACTTTCTGCGTTTACTCTCCTTCCTGCCTCTCCAACGCTTGACAACTACAGGGTAATTTTAAATGACCCATCTTGGTATTCAGGCTACATCAACTCAATTATTTATGTGACTTTGAACACTGTAATTTCGCTCAGCGTTGCTCTGCCAGCAGCCTATGCATTTTCGCGGTACCGGTTTCTTGGCGATAAACATATGTTCTTCTGGTTGCTCTCAAACCGCATGGCACCAGCTGCTGTTTTTGTATTGCCGTTTTTCCAGCTTTATTCTGCATTTGGATTGATCGATACTCATATCGCAGTGGCGCTTGCTCATTGTCTTTTCAATGTACCGCTCGCGGTATGGATCCTTGAAGGTTTTATGTCGGGTGTTCCCAAAGAAATAGATGAAACCGCCTATATTGACGGTTACTCATTTCCGAAGTTCTTTGTGAAAATCTTTACCCCGCTTATTGCTTCCGGCATTGGTGTTGCCGCTTTCTTCTGCTTCATGTTTTCATGGGTAGAATTATTGATTGCCCGAACCTTAACCACCACCGCCGCCAAACCAATCTCTGCGATTATGACGCGGACCGTCGGTGCCTCTGGTGTTGATTGGGGCGTGTTGGCAGCTGCTGGTGTTTTGACGATTATCCCAGGCACCCTGGTTATTTATTTTGTACGCAACTACATCGCCAAGGGCTTCGCCCTGGGCCGAGTTTAGGAAAGGAGACAATAATGGAACTTTCATGGATGGCATGGACCGGACCAACTGCTCTCTTTTGGGCAGGCATTATCAGTTGCCTGATCGGCATGTGCATCTGGGAATATTATTCACCGGGCGGAAATCCCCGTGTTGGGATTTTGCGTTTTGAAACAACACGAGGCGACCGTCTTTTCATATCGCTACTTGGTAGTGCTTTTATCCATCTTGCCTGGCTTGGTCTTGTTGGTCCAAGCCTGTGGTGGGCTATGGCGATTTCATTGGTTTACGCAGTGTGCGTTTTTAAAACCGTGTGATGGCCAAAACTGAATGAAGCAAACCATATCGTTTGCTTTCGTAACCCGCATTAAACCCTAAGGGAGGAATTACAATGCGAAATTATCTTCTAACGACAAGTGCCGCTGCTGTCTTGATGATGGCAATGGGAGCAAATGCTCAGGCCGATATGGCCGCTGCCGAAAAGTTTCTGGCAGAAGAAATTAACGGCCTTTCTGTATTATCAGCAGATGAGCAGAAAGCAGAAATGCAATTCTTCGTTGATTCTGCAAAACCGTTTGCAGGCATGGATATCAAAGTTGTTTCAGAAACTATCGGAACACATGAATATGAATCCAAGGTTCTTGCTCCAGCATTTACAGCGATTACAGGCATTAAAGTCACGCATGACTTGATTGGTGAAGGTGACGTTGTTGAAAAACTTCAAACCCAAATGCAATCTGGTGAAAATATCTATGATGGATATGTGAACGATTCAGATTTGATTGGTACTCACTGGCGTTATCAGCAAGTACGCAATCTTACTGATTGGATGGAAGGCGAAGGCAAGGATGTAACAAACCCTGGTCTTGATGTTGCTGACTTTATTGGTGCTTCATTCACAACAGCTCCTGATGGCAAATTATATCAGCTGCCAGATCAGCAGTTCGCTAACCTTTACTGGTTCCGTTACGACTGGTTCAACGATGAGAAAAACAAAGCCGACTTTTCTGCCAAATATGGTTACGACCTCGGTGTTCCAGTAAACTGGTCAGCCTATGAAGACATCGCTGAGTTCTTTACCGGACGTGATCTTTCTCATATGGGCGTTGAAGGCAAAATCTATGGCAACATGGACTACGGCAAGAAAGACCCATCGCTAGGTTGGCGATATACAGATGCCTGGATGTCTATGGCCGGCATGGGCGATGTTGGTGAACCAAATGGTCTTCCAGTGGATGAATGGGGAATTCGTGTGAACGACAAGTCTCAGCCAACTGGTTCATGTGTTGCACGTGGTGGTGCTACCAACTCTCCAGCTGCTGTTTACGCGGTAAGCAAGGCAATTGACTGGTTGAAGAAATATTCTCCACCAGAAGCTGCGGGTATGACGTTTGGTGAAGCTGGTCCAATTCCTGCTCAAGGTAATGTTGCTCAGCAAATGTTCTGGTACACCGCCTTTACAGCTGCAACGGTTAAGCCTGATCTACCTGTGATGAATGCAGACGGTACTCCAAAATGGCGTATGGCTCCTTCACCACATGGTGTTTACTGGAAACCCGGAACCAAGATTGGGTATCAGGATGCTGGTTCTTGGACACTGATGAAATCAACACCTGTAGATCGTGCAAAGGCTGCTTGGCTTTATGCACAATTTGTAACTTCCAAGACAATTGATCTGAAAAAATCCGATGTTGGTCTTACCTTTATTCGTGAGTCTACCATTAACTCAGATCACTTTACTGAGCGTGCTGACAAGCTTGGCGGACTGATTGAGTTCTATCGCTCACCTGCTCGTGTACAATGGTCACCTACAGGTACCAATGTTCCAGATTACCCTAAGCTTGCTCAGCTATGGTGGCAGAATATTGGCGATGCCATGTCTGGTGCCAAGTCACCGCAAGAGGCGCTTGACGGTCTTTGTGCAGCGCAGGAGAAAGTTCTCTCTCGCTTAGAACGCGCAGGTGTTCAAGGTGATATCGGACCTAAGTTGAACGAAGAACAAGAAGCATCTGTTTGGTTAAGTCAGCCTGGCGCTCCAAAAGCAAAAGTAGAAAATGAAAAACCAGCTGGTCAAACCATTGCTTATGATGAGTTGATCAAAAGCTGGCAGTAAGTTTCTTTGCTTTTAGTTAGAGTGGTGTCTAAACTCCCTTAGGCACATTACAGGGCCAAAACTGCGTTTTGGCCCTGTTTATTTATCTAGTTTAAACGACGAAATTGAATAACAGGAACTGCGACATGAGATCATATATTCTTGCAATTGACCAAGGAACGACATCATCACGGGCAATAGTTTTTGATGATAATTTTTCCATTGTTGCTTCTGACCAAACAGAATTTACGCAGCACTTTCCCGCCTCTGGCATGGTTGAGCACGATGTTGAAGAAATTTGGCAAAGCGTTGTTGGCACCTGCAAAAATGCAATTTCAAAGGCAGGAATTTCTGCTAACTCAATTGCAGGTATTGGCATTACCAACCAGCGTGAGACAACAGTTGTGTGGGAAAAGGCAACTGGAAAACCGATTAACCGGGCAATTGTCTGGCAAGATCGTCGCACGGCCAGTTACTGCAATTCGCTTAAAGATTCCGGGGTTGAGGAAACCGTAAAACAAAAGACCGGTTTGCTACTGGATCCTTATTTTTCAGGAACAAAAATAAATTGGATGCTCGATCATGTGGATGACGCACGTTCAAAAGCTGAAAACGGGGAATTGCTTTTTGGAACAATTGACACTTATCTCCTTTGGCGTCTAACGGGTGGTCAATCCCACAAAACAGACGCAACCAATGCATCGCGCACATTATTGTTTAATACCCAGACCAATGAATGGGATGATGAACTTCTTTCCATTTTTGAAATACCGAAGACCATGTTGCCCGAGGTTGAAGACTGCGCGGCAGATTTTGGACATACGGTAACTGATTTGTTTGGTGCATCCATTCCAATTCTCGGGATTGCAGGTGATCAACATGCAGCTTCGCTTGGGCAAGCATGTTTTAGTCCCGGGATGGTTAAATCAACCTACGGGACAGGTTGTTTTGTAATGCTCAATACGGGTGAAGAGCGCACAGTATCCAACAACCGGTTACTCTCAACCATTGCATATCGTTTGAACGGTAAAACAACCTATGCACTTGAAGGCTCCATATTCATTGCTGGTGCTGCCGTGCAATGGCTACGTGATGGCCTGAACCTGATTGATGACGCAAGCCAGACTGGCAGTTTTGCTGCTGAAGCAGATCAAAGCCAAGATGTAATTTTGGTGCCTGCCTTTGCCGGTCTTGGTGCGCCATATTGGGAACCGGAAGCGCGAGGTGCAATTTTTGGATTGACGCGCAACACGGGTCCAAAAGAACTTTCGAAGGCAGCGTTGGAAGCGGTTTGTTTCCAGACCCGAGACTTAATTGAAGCCATGCGCGATAATTGGCAAGGCGATTTTGATGCGACCGTCTTACGTGTTGATGGCGGGATGGTTGCCAGTGATTGGACAATGCAATTTTTAGCCGATATGTTGGCAGCCCCCATAGACCGACCATCGGTTCTGGAAACAACTGCACTAGGTGCAGCCTGGCTTGCTGGAATGCGTTCGGGAACCTGGCCCGATATGGAAGGGTTTTCAAAAGCCTGGCAACTTCAGCAGCGCTTTGAACCTCGCCTTGAAGAAACCGAACGGAAACGTCGTTACAAATCCTGGAAACAGGCTGTCGTAAATACGATCAACCAGAAGCCGGCTAGTTAAGCAATCAATTGGCCGCCGTTGATCTCAAGCACTTGGCCAGTGATATATCCTGAAAGTCCATTCGAACTTAAAAACAGGTAAGAAGGCGCGCAATCTTGTGGTGTACCAAGACGCTTTAACGGGATGGATTTTTTAGTTGCCTCAAGTTTTTCCCTGCTTGAATAACGTTCATGGAAATCTGTTTCAATTGTACTAGGTGAAACCGCATTAACGCGGATATTATCGTGTGCTAGTTCGCGCGCTAGCGCCTTTGTGTAGGTTGAAACAAATGCCTTGGTTACGCTGTATATTGATGACCCAGGACTTCCACCGGTTTTGGCAGAAATGGAGACTGTGTTTACAATTGCACCACCATTTGATTGCTTTAGGGCAGGAATTAATCCGCGAGTTATTTGTACAACTGAAGTTTGATTTAAACTTACCAAGGCGTGATAATCTTCATCGCTAATCTCGTTTGCCGGGAACCGACCCAGCATGGTCCCTGCATTATTTAACGTCAACTCGGGATAAGGGCTGTATTTCCGATTGATTTGAGGTTGAT
>JAAHTH010003513.1_pt1 | contig 10661 bp, 10 predicted proteins | sample 6116091 | NCBI WGS metagenome assembly JAAHTH01 (sample SAMN13939990, study PRJNA603662) | sponge metagenome | isolation source: marine sponge | host: Mycale hentscheli | place: New Zealand | collected 2006
CGGTCTTCCTCTGTGAAACATCCTGTCCTTTCAAAATTGATCATTCCATTCTAATCAGACGTTTGTTCCCTGAGTGAGTTCACGTCGATATAACTTTGCATTTCTTGATTCCCTTAAGAATTCAGCTCTTCGAGACTGAAGGCTACGAAGTCGATGCCATAATCAAGTGGTGGCCGTGCCTTGGTAACCATTCTCACTGATTCCATAGCCTGCTTCAGCACTGGCATTGTCATCTGCGGCCGGTGGTCGCCACAAACATCGTAATGAGTGCCCACGATTAAGTGGCGTCTGTTGTTCGATTTGTAAGACGCAATCACATGGAATAGGTCAGAAGTGTCATCCTAGTTTTACCCAGTCGGCATCGTCGTTCAGTTGGGCAAACGAGCTGGCATATTCGGCATGACGAAATTCATAGTCGATACTGTCACCATAGGCCGTCATGTCAAAGGCAGGTGGATAAAGGACTGACAGGAGCAAAAGAGGCAGAGCGGCGACCAGAATCAGTCCCACACAAATCCATTTGCGAAGAGGTTCCGGCGCGAAGTCGACAACTTGCGGCCACACGAAGGTAATGACCAATCCTGCAGCAACGATGGTGGCTAATAGCCCCAGTAATTTGCGATTGCGGATTTTAGCGGCACAACTTCGACAACAGGGGATGTGAACGGTGAACCCTTTTCCAAACACCATCAGGAGTGAACTCAGTAACCCAATCGTGTGGGTGCGCACTCGCATTGTATTGCCATTCGTGTTGAGATTGCATTGGACACAACGGGCTGGAAACTGCGCGTCGTGATTGCGCGGCAAATTTACATCAATACTAAGGGGCATGTAGCGAGTTTTTTTGATCTGTGGAATTGACTACGGAGCATGAGTGCTGTGCTACTCAGTTTCTGTTTTAAATAACTGAAAGCCGCGTTGGAGGTAATTTTCAAGAGCATGTTTGTGGTCGTTAGTGCAAGTGTGAACCCAGACGCGTCGTGTGCCGGGATTGAGCCATGCAGATTCGATTGCGGCCGTGAGCATGATGCCACCCAACCCCAAGCCGATGTATTCCGGGAGTAGTCCGAAATACATGATTTCGACGTTGCCGTTGTGCTGCGATTCCAGCTCAAAATAACCCGCTCGTTCACCCCTCCAGTATCCGACCCAAGTATTGAGACTGCTGCGTGTGACATACTCATTCCACTGGTGATCATCCCAAGTCAAGCGGTCTGTCCACTGCCACATGGATCCCACTTGTTGATAAAGCTGACGGTTTAGGTCTGGGTCTGGTGGATTTACCACAGCGGTTTCGAAATTGAGTGAGCCCCGTTTGGGTATCAGATCATCTCGATTCAGCATTTCGAGGTGGAATGTCTTGATCGCATTGTCGGGCATGAGTAACGCATTTGTGGGTAATAAAGCTGATCAGCACTGGCCCCGATTGCTTAGGCGATTTTATCGCTCACTTTGTTGTTTCAGAACAGACTCAATCCGCAGGAGCGAGTTTCTTATTTCTGTGAGCAGCGAGTTTCCGTCAGAAAATTCCTGTTCATCGACAGATTGCAGCGAACGGACCTGTGATTTGTCTGCGGCTTGTAGTTCGCGCTGGTGCAAGACAGCTTCTCGAAACTCCGGCGCTTTGACAATTCCAGTCAGCGAAACAAGTGATCCGACACCTGATTGTCCGGCAGTCTCTACGGTCAAGGTGTGCAAATCAAACGATCTCATGATCGGTCCCTGTATCATTCCCATGTCGGTTATTTTTTCCAGTGGTATTGTCTTTTCAACACGGACAAAGATTCCTTTGCGGACCTTGAGAGCTTTGTCGGTCAAGACACACTCCATTCGATCCAGATAACGCTTTGTAAAAGCAAATCCAAGTGGGAACCAAAGTAGTAACAGGGGTATGCCAACAATCGTAATGACAAAGACGAGGGCACCGCTAAGGAGCCAATAGATACAGACTTTGGGATTGAAATCGGCTTCCAGAATATTTTGTTCTGATGACATGAGTTTCGATTGAACAGATTTTGGGAATTTTGTTGGTGACAGGAAATGCTGATCGTGAATCGTATGTTTCGTCAATGAGGCGGGTGTGTTTTACCCGGTTTGTTGCTTGGGGCGATACCATGATCGCCAAACTTCATGAGATGCTAGCAAGTGTAAGACGAATGCCGATTGCGAATTGCCTGGATTGCCGAATGCTCCGGTACTGAGCTAAGCAGCGGTCCGGCATTCTGTATTTCGCATCGGGAGTACGTTCCTTGGTGAATTGATTACGACTTTGGATAATTTAAAGCGATTTGATCTGGACTGAGAATCGCAGAATTCTCTACTTTCATGCGTAAAACTCGCATTTTATATGCATGCTTGGCATGCCGGATTTTGTGGCATTTCCATGTAAATCAGAGGGCATTGCCGATGATCGGTCGTCAACAAAGAAACGACGACAAATGCAACGACCACCAGTTTTCCGCTTGTCATCGAGAATCGTTTCATGGGACGAATCGTTAGCAGATCTTTGCTCAAGACTCCTGTAGCGATGTTCATTTTCAATCGACCTGATGTGACGGCGCGAGTGTTCGCTGAAGTACGGCGAGCGCAACCAAGGCAGTTGTTTCTGGTCAGTGATGGGGCGAGATCAGAACGACCTGATGAGCAACATAAGGTTTCATTGACACGTGAGCTCGTGACCGACGTGGATTGGGACTGCGATGTGAAAACTTTGTTTGCTGATCAAAATATGGGGTGTAAAGCACGGGTCTCGAGTGGGTTGGCTTGGGTGTTTGAGCAGGTAGAAGATGCAATCATTCTTGAGGACGACTGCTTACCACACCCCAGTTTTTTCGGCTATTGTCAGGAATTACTCGATCGTTATCGTGATGATGAGCGAATTGGTGCGATTAGCGGTAACAACTTTCAGGATGGGACAAGTCGCACACCTTACAGCTATTACTTTTCGAAGTACTTTCACTGTTGGGGTTGGGCCTCTTGGCGACGGACTTGGGAAAATTTTGACTTGGATTTCGAAACATGGCCCTCCTTTCGAGATCAAGGTGGTTTGTCGACCGTTGCTGATTCTCCAACGGAGTCTTGGTACTGGCAACGTCTTTTCGATGAACAGTACTCAGGTAATACGAAAGTCAGTAGTTGGGCTTATCCTTGGCTCTATAGTGCTTGGGCTCAGAACGCGCTGACGATTCTGCCGGACGTCAATCTGATCAGTAACATTGGATTTTCTGGCGGTGGAACTCATTGCACCGATCCAGACTCCAAATTTGCCGATATGGAAGTTCATGACATAGGTGCATTGGAGCATCCTGAGATGATTTTTCGTTCCGTTGCAGCGGATCGATTTTCATTTGGACGCAATTACTACCGCGATTCGATTTCTCGTCGAGCGCGACGCATTTGCCAACAGATATTTGTAGGTGCTGGTAGTGCGGTAACCTGACGAGATGATTTTTTTACCCAGTATCCGCGATTCAACATGTTCATCAACTACGTGGCAGGGTGAATGAGGTGAAGAGGGGAACGGTGTCGGCACTCGATCGCAGTACTTGGCACGCTCGTCAAGCTAGTTACTTCTGAAACGCTTCATCTTCAAGCCATTTGATCATTGTGTTGAAGACTTCGTGTGCGTTGATGAGGTGATGAGCAGAAAACAGGAGATGTTTTTTTTGTGGGCTTCCCAAGTCTGCAAACATGGGCTTTTGAGAAGTTTCAACGGGAAAGACTTGATCTGAGGTTCCATTCATCATCAGGATGGGTTGTTTGACCTCGGGCGTGAAGTGAAAGCCCTGTATTTCTGGACGAGTTTTATGCCAATTTGTATAGCCTCCCGACAGTAGTACGGCTGCGCGATAACGGGTATCAGTCGCCAGAGCCATGGGGGCTCGAATTGCTCCGTTGCTCAAACCAAAGTAGACGATTCGCTTCGGGTCGACATCGCTGCGAGTCAACAGATAGTCGATCACTCGCGAGCCATCTTTGGTCACCGCAATGTAGTCGTCTCTTGCTCGAATGGGTGTGTTTTCAAATTGCTGGTTTAAAGTGCTACCCGACCACCTTTCGTATGTGCCTTGATAGACAGGGAAGCAAACGATCCTGCCACTGTCTGCTAGTCGCTTCAATAAAGGGACGTGAGGCTCGTTTTCCAGCTTGAGTTCCCTACCATTTTCCCATGCTGTGACACCCGGCACGAAGATGATCGTTTCCATCTTGTTCAAGGTATTGTTGGGTATCAGAAGATGTACTTTGAATCGCTCATTGTTGTAGGCCGCGGTAAGTTCAATCACATCATGACGAACCTGAGGTTTTTTTATGACACTGGCATCCACAGAATGAATGACTGGACGCAGCGGTAATTCGTGATCATAAAGATACATCGCACGAAGTCTTTCAAATGGTTCACGCTCCGGTCCCAAGTCAAGACTTGCGGGTTTCGCTACGCTTGCCAGCACTTCCGCTGAAGGTTCAGATCCCTCTGGGTATCGAACGCATCGGAACCCATTTTGCATGCTGCGATCCCAGGGTGAAATGCTGAACGACTCGCTGAAGGAGTAGTGGGGTGAATCCCAGTCTCCTCCAAGATTGTATCGTTTGCCTTCATTATCGGAGGTCTGACACCATTCTCTCGCATTACCAGCAAGATCGAGAGCGTCGAACCGTCCGACACCCGTCATACTCCCGCATGGTGTGGGACCAGAACTGAGAAAATTACCAGCGGCCGCCATGATGCCTGGTTGGTCGGAGTCGGCAGCCCATTTCCAGTGATGCAGGGTTGGCAAGTGCTTGGAACGGAACTTGGCGTAAGCACACGCTTCAAACCAGCTGATACCACCCACGGGGTGTTTTGCATTACCTATGGGGTAGTGACCATTTTGCCAGCCTGCCGGAGCAGGTTTCCCCGTCAGGTCTGTGAACCATTCCATCGCTTTCTGCCATGGAATGGTTTCTGCTTGTTGCTCGAAACGAATTCCATCCCAGAATGAGGGATCTTGATAGCCACCTGCATCGACAAAGGTCTGGAAGTCTTCATTTGAAACTTCGAGTCGGTCGATCCAGAATTCTCCTAATGGCAACCCATCTTTCATTTCGTTGTTGTAGATCCAAACCATTCCGGCAAGTTGAGATTCCTCGCGTACAAGATAGCCACACGCAGAGGTATCAAGTGCCTTTGGTACTTTCAGCTGTAAGTCCCGTGAAACGTAGCCAGGCTTTTCAAAACGTATTCGGATTGGCCCTTTTGGAAGTTGGATATTTATGAGAGGCGTTCTACCAAGAGTTATCCATTGATCTCTTCCAGAGGCGGCATCACGAATTTTGACACATGTGTCAGCGGGGAGTTTATCGAAGCTGCTGGTCAAAACGAGATCACTCATGATCTCTTCGAATAAGGGATCTGCTTTGATCTGTGGCTCAAGTGATTGCAGCATTTGATAGGCGGCGACTGTCTGCTGATCGTTAATCAGATCAAGGATTTTCGGCGCAATAATCTCCCTCGCCTCTTGAAGTTGCTGTGCCTGATTTTGCGTTCTTTCCAATTCACTGGATGTTTTCGCAAGCTCCAGTTCTTTATTCCGTCGTGCGGTATCTTCGATGTAAATCACAAGACTTGTCAGCGGCAACACTATGAGCATCAGCAACATCAAGATGTATGCGGTGACTTGGTACCGATGTCTCCTGACAAAGAGTTTGGTTTTTCTGAAAATTGAGTGTGGGCGGGCTTGAACGGGAACATTTTTCCGAAATCGTTCAATATCTTCTGAGAAAGATTTTGCTGTGGCGTATCGGTCGTCTGGATCTTTTTCCAATGACTTTGCGACAACCCAGTCCAATTCGTGTCCAAGCTGTCTTGTGAGCGCTGCGGGTGTGGTCCGTCGGTTTTCTGAAATCTGTTGCCGCTTTTCCGAAAGCTGAACACTTCGACTCAGTGGACAGGGAACCTTTTGACGCGTGGTAGCGAGGTGTTGTTCAAGAGTTTCTGCCGTACTGTACTCTTGAGCCAGAGGAATTTCGCCACTCAACAGTTCATGCAGAATCACGCCTAACGCATAAATATCGGATCTCGTGCCGATATCTCTTGGGTTGGCCCCTGTCTGCTCGGGGCTCATGTATGTCAGGGTGCCTATGATCTGATCCGCTTGCGTGAGCTGGTTGTCAGCATGCAGATCCAAATCACGAGATTTCGCTACACCAAAGTCGATGATTTTTGGAACCGGTTCGTGGTTGTATTCTGTGATCAGAATGTTGGATGGTTTCAGGTCTCGGTGAATCACGCCCCTGTAATGTGCATGTTGCACTCCATCACAAATTTTCTGAAACAGCTTTAGGCGTGCGCGAATTGGCAGTTGATGATCATCGCAATAACGGGTGATTGATATACCGTCGATCCACTCCATCGCAACGAACGGTTGTGAGTTGGCGGTTGAGCCAGCGGCGTAGACAGACGCAATGTTCGGGTGGTGGAGTGTTGCCATGAAGCGGCGTTCAGATTCAAATCGCTCTGCTGCTTGCTGGTCGAACTGTGTTGTCCTCAGCAGTTTTAAAGCAACTTTGCGGTTTATCGGCTCCAATTGCTCCGCCAAATAAACCACTCCCATACCGCCTTCACCGATTTTTCGGATAAAGCGGTAGCCCGAAATTTCAGGCATTTCCAAGCTTATGCTCTGTGTAGGATCGACCGATTTTTCACCGCTAGGCGTATCAAGAATCTCACATGATTCTTGATCAGCGTAAAGCAGTTTTTCCAGTCGCGTTCTCAACGCAGTATTTGTTCCACAGACCTGATCGAGATACACAGATCGAAGGCTGTCTGACTCAATATTTGCGGCAACACGGAAGATCTTTTCTTCGTCCAGTGTCGACATGAATTTAATTCTCCCTGCCGGTTCACCCTCTTATGGATTAACAGAAACCCGCTCTGACATAGAGGACAGTGCGATTAATGGCAGTGAAAACATGACAAAAAACAGGTGTTTAACTCAATTACTGCTCATATCTCATGGATTTCCATCCATTTTGACTTTCAACCATGCTCTGGCGTATCGCCAATCCTGATCAGCGGTTGAAGTTGAAATTTCAAGAACTTCCGCTGCCTCACGATTTGATAACCCTGCAAAAAATCGCAATTCGACCAACTTGGATTTTCTTGGATGACTCTCAGCAAGAATAGTCAACGCCTCGTTGAGCGTTAGAAGTACCTCAGGGCTCGCAGTTAAAGTTTGTTCAATCTCATGACTACTGACACGATTGAATTCACCACCGCCACGTAGGGATTTTTTTCTCCGAGCTTGCTCAATGAGAATTCTTCGCATTGCGGTCGATGCCGCGCCAAAAAAATGAGCACGACTGTTCCACTTTTGCTGGTCCGTACTTTTGGTCAGTCGTAAATATGCTTCATGAACCAACGCCGTTGCTTGCAGGGTTTGGCCAGCTGGTTCCGCTGCCAGTCTCGATGCAGCCAGTTTCCGCAACTCTGCATACACCAAGGGTAGCAAGTCAGCTGATGCATCAAGGTTTCCGTCTTGCATGTTTCTCAGCGCAGATTCAACCTGCTGTTGCTGCTGTTGAGTCGTGTCATGCATCGGGAGACTCATTCGCAATTAGGTGCGCGGAGGTTAGCTTGGGGCGTCGACTTTAAGGGTAGAGACAACCCGTAGCACGATGATCAGGTTTCTGAACATTGCGCTACAATGTAACCGAAACTTGAAGGGCTGGAAATGTTTTCCTCGCTCAGTGCAGGAATAGCGTGGTATGAAAAACGAGCCCCCCCATTCAGCGAATGTGTACAGATTGGACTTGTACATATCAATGTGCTATGGGGTAGCAAGACACTGCGGCAACCGTATCAAAGATCATTTATACATTTAAAACGTAGGATGCTGCTTACACATTTCTCTGGTGAAACGCTCCGTTTTTGGCCAATGATTTGCAAAACGGGTTCTTTGCCAATGGTTTATCAGCCTCGTTTTGAGACCGAGCCTTGGAGACTGCTAAGTCCGCATCCTTTGAGCACAAAAGGCCTGTCAGGACTTGAAGTCGGCAACTTCTTGTCGACGGTTCGGAATCAAACAGTTCAGCCTTTGCAGATTCCGCATGGTCTTCCTTCGTTGGCACTACATGGGCGACCACGTTTGGTGTTCTTGTAGTTCTTGCATTGGGAGTTGTGACGGACTCCCGATGACAGGTTGAGCCAGTACCCAGTCACAGGGCCTTCGGAAGACTTGCTGCTTGCATTGGGAGTTCGTGGCTGTCTTCGGAATTCCCAAGGAGCGATCGGTTGGCTGTCAGCCCACAGACCGAGTTTGCTGTTTCTTGCTTTCGTCTCTAAACTTGCCAAACGCTCTTCGTCGTTGTAGTACTTGTAGTGCCAGGCCCAACCGCCTTCGACCATCTTCGCATTTATGTCTGAATCAAGGTAATGAATGATACCGAGTGTTCGCCCGTATTTATCTTTGCCAGTTTTCTTAAGGGTGATGGTTTTTCCAAAGACCATTGCTGACAGAGACTGCTTGGATTTGTTCCCAAAACTTTGATTTGTTTCTGGAGCGTCGATGCCATAGAGGCGAACTTTCAGAGGTTTTTGGTTCACCAGAAGTGTAACAGTGTCACCGTCAGCGACACTGACCACTTTGCCAGTCAAATGCTCCGTGATCTTAGGTGGCGTGGCAAACGTGAGACCAGCAAAAACGAGAATCAGGAATGCTGTAAAACGCATGAGGTTGGTGGGGCTGAAAGGGCTGTGTCAGGGTGATCGATAGGAACGATGCCATCACTCACAAGAGCGATTGGTTGCCAATGGTCTTGTGGTGGATCGAGGGATCCCCGCGATTCTGACGAAAAGCCTCAGTGCCGTTCACTGTTTCTAGGGCCGCTAAGACCAGTTTGAACAATTCGTTGCCTTGCTCCTTTAGTTTACTTCATGCGATCCAGGCGGCAATACAACTGTAGGAAACGGCCAGTCGTGAAAGAAATCCGTTTTGAAGATTTCGCCGAGTACCTTATGAACCTTTCAGCTTCATCCGAAAAGGTCAGAGAAAGCCGTATGAGATGGCAGCATCACGCAACAAGCATGGCGCGATGGTTCGTGGGATCCTACGCTGCGAGTGCTGCGACTCGGCGATATCCCACACCTACAGGTCCAAGGGAAGCCGGCAGTATCGCTACTACGTCTGCGGCAGGGCACGCCTGCGCGGCTGGGACGAGTGTCCATCCCCGCCAGTGAGATCGAACAGTTCGTCGTTGAGCAGATCAGGGAGATGGGGAGCGACCCAGAGCTGATCCAGGAAGTGACCGCCAAGGCGTGCGAGCAGGCATCGGCCGAGATAGTGAAACTACAGCAGGAACACCAAACGCTGCTCAAGCAGATTCGCACCGACTGGGAGCAGATCGAAACGCTGGCCGTCTCGTGCGATACGACCAAGCGAGTGTCGGCTTTCGCGGATTTGAATCAGCGGCAAGAGATCGCCAAAGGGCGTCTTGATGAGATCGAAGCAGAGTTCGAATCGCTCGCATCCGAGCAGATCGATACTGCCGAGGTGACCGCGGCATTTTCGAACTTTCACGAGCTTTGGGCGCAGCTACGACCTAACGAACAAGCTCGGCTTCTGGCCCTTCTTGTCGAGCAGGTCGACCATGATGGGCGGCACGGGAACGTCTCGATCACCTTCCACCCGACTGGCATCCGAACATTGATGCAGGAGTCGGTCGACCTCTGTGAGGTGGCAGTATGACCGGCAAACTCACCGTCAGCCGCAAGTTCCATGTCGCTCGCGAGGGTCTTGGTCGCAAGCGGTTCCGTGAAGGCGAGGAGGCGGCGAAACCTGCTGGGCGTGTCCAGCAGGTGTCTCGGGTGATGGCACTTGCCATCCAGTGTGACCAGCTAATACGCGACGGCATGATATTTACCGCTTTTAAAGGGTGTTCGACACACTAGGGATCGGATGAAAAATGGGGCGAAGCTCGGTAACCGTGGAGGCTGGGTATCTGATCACGTGGTTATCTGGGAATCTTGGGTTGATTGGGGGGTTGTGCCTCGCGTGGTAACGCTGTAACGTAGGTACTGTACATTTATTTACTATTCGCAGCCCTCAGCGTCGGTATGTCGCATGTACAGAGTTCCACGAACCAAGAAGATCAGAGAGTCAACCATGAAACAATTTCGCAAATACGCATCGAGTTGTTTTGCTCTTGCGACGCTGCTGACATTCCAGTCCACCGCGATCGGAGGACTCATTGTCGTTGACAGCGATACGGACGGAACCAGCGCTACCCGGGATGGAAATTTCAATTTCACTGACGGATACGTCAAATTATTTGATTTCAACTATCTGTCTGGGAGTCTCACAGAAGTCGATGTGAAAATTTCCAGCTTCACTAAGACGGTAGAAGCGTTCCCTAATGATTTCAGCATCATTTTTTTACTCCAAGGTACACCGGCGAACGTAGCGGTAGCACAGATTGGGACAAGCGGAACCCACATCGGAGCATCCTCTAAGCCAACAATCGACGGAATGCAAATCGGCGACACTGGATTCGTCTACGACGCCAATGGGGGAATCGATAAATATTTATCCGGTGGGTTCACGAAATTGTCATACGCCAGCAACGTAGGAACTCAGAACACGACAACGCTCGAGCAGGTTTTTGACATAACATCAGAGGGGACTCTG
>JAAHTH010002991.1_pt2 | contig 10659 bp, 14 predicted proteins | sample 6116091 | NCBI WGS metagenome assembly JAAHTH01 (sample SAMN13939990, study PRJNA603662) | sponge metagenome | isolation source: marine sponge | host: Mycale hentscheli | place: New Zealand | collected 2006
CCAATCAAAGCAGAACTCAACGTCGGCCCTATGGTTTAGTAAAAACAATTATATGGCCAAGTTCTTAAGTGATAAGAGTATTGAAATTATAAATAAAATAAATAAAAAGTATGAAAATTCCAACAGGTAAATACAAAGTATATCATATACCAGGCAAGAAAGTTGGCTGTACAACTGATATACAAAAAAGAGTTGTTGAGACGCAAGGATATAAAGCAGGTGAATATGAAATATTATTTGCAACAGATGATATTGTTGAAGCCTCTGAAGCGGAAAGAACTTTGCAAAAAGACTTAGGTTATAAAATAGACCGAAAGTTATATAAAGATTTATTTAAGAAAAATAATAAAATGAGCAAACATTCATCATCAGAATTTACTACAACATTTAAAGTATCTAAAAAAGATATTGACGCTAATTTTTTAATGGATTTAGAAATTGAAACATCGGAAGGAACTCATGTCTTGGACTCAGAGGATAAAATTGATTGGATTATATCTAACGTTCATAATAGCCAGTTTGGCCCATCAACTTGTTATGTTTATAACAAAGCGATGGCGGAAGCTGGTGCGTTTAAAACGTACAATAAAATGATGGAAGATATTGATAAAATACATACACCAATTCCGCCATTTAGTTTAATTAGAGAATGGGCTAATGAGCGTGGTTTGTATGAAAAAGGAGATTCTAAAACACAGTTTCTTAAATTAATGGAAGAAGCTGGTGAACTTGCTATGAGTTTATTGAAGTCTGATAAAGTTGAAACAAAAGACGCTATAGGCGATATGGTAGTCGTTTTAACCAACTTAGCGCACTTAGAAGGGTTTACTATAGAAGAATGTATTGAAGCTGCATACAAGGAGATTTCAAAACGTACAGGTAAAATGATTAATGGAACATTTGTAAAAGATAATTAATATGAGTAAATTAAAAGCGGCACAACTAGATGATGCTACATTAAATACAGCTGTTAAACTATTAGAAAAAGTAAACGAAACTATAGATACTATAGATTTTAATGATATTGAAGACGTAAAAAGATTACGCATGCTTGTTTCTACATATATAAATTTAAAACCTTATTTCTAATATGCGCGATAAAATTATACAACAAGTTGTAGATAAGTTTAAAGAACGTTCAGATGTTGGTTACAAAAAGTATGGTGTAACTCTTCACGATGATGAGCCTAATATGCACAAGTGGCTTAACCATTTACAAGAAGAGCTTATGGATGCAGTTAACTATCTTGAAAAACTTAAAATGACTATGACTGAAGAGCTTACTGAAAAGATATATCAAGACTATAAAGAAGCTGAGCGTGAAGTAGCACCATTAAGTTCAACACCTGATCCAGGCCCACCCGAGGGGCTTGGTATGTATAGCACAACAAGTACAATGTATCCTGGTGATATTAAAGTAACATATGAAACGACGAAGTAAAAAAAGAGGACCTGTACAGGCTAAAAAAATAACTTACGATGGAATAAACTTTGCATCAGGTTTAGAGCGATACACATATATGGCTTTAAAGAAAAACAAACTATTTGAAGGATATGAGAATGAAGTTTTCCAGCTTATCGAGGGACTTAAATTTGACAATGAATCTTACGAAAAACAAGCGAACGGAAAGGGTGATTACACTAACAGAGGGCAAAAAAAAATACTGGGAATTAAGTATACACCTGACTTCGTTGGAAAAGACTACATAATAGAATGTAAAGGAAGAGCAAATGAATCATTCCCTATTAGGTGGAAATTATTTAAATTATGGCTTACGAAAAACAAAATTGGAAAGACGCTTTACAAGCCGCAAAACCAGAAAGAAGTGGACAGGACGATTCAGCTAATCAAAGAGAGCAGAAGAAGAAGTCACGAATAATGTATAACAGACGTAAACTAGATAAAGATGTCAAACATTACATACACAATACAAATGGACCAATCAGAGGATCAGAGATTGAAAGAATCGGAAGAAAGCATGGAGTTTTCGTTACGTGAATATCATAAAGAGCGAATTAGTTTTCACATGAAAATGCTTAATTACTATTTAACAGAATCATGATAGGCTGGCAATTAGAAATTGGTTTTTATCCTGGTATACTTTTAGGAGTTAGAAGTTATCCAGAGCCAAAGTTTACGGAGCATGTATTTTATTTACCGCTTATAGAATTAGTTTTAACAATACATTATGAATAATATAAAAGATTACGTAATAAAAAACTACCCGCAAAGATTTAAAAATAAAGAAATAATAATTGAAGATATGAATAATCATTATAGAGTTTATCATCACATAGATGCTAGCCCATTAATATTAAGTAAAAATATATGAAAGAGTCTAAGTTGATTGAAATGCAAAATAAGCTAGAAGCTTTAGGTGGTGCTGTTAATAGGGTAATACATGAAATAACTAATTTAAAAGATTTATCTATTGGTACCACTGAATTAGTTAAAAAAATGCCTGGTTATGAAGCTGCGTTAGAAGAGTTAAAAGAACAATATAAGAAAGATAAAGATGAGTCTATTCAAACAGAGGGTACCGTATAAGCCATTTGAGTACCCTGAATACTACACAGAGGGCTGGCTAAAACAAGCACAAGCTTTTTGGTTGCACACTGAAATACCTATGTCCGGTGATGTTAAAGATTGGAATGAAAAATTAACCAAAGAAGAAAAGAATTTAGTAGGTAATATTCTTTTAGGCTTTGCACAAACAGAATGTGCTGTTTCAGATTATTGGACACAAAAAGTTGTAGGTTGGTTTCCTAAGCATGAAATACAACAAATGGCTATGATGTTTGGTTCTCAAGAAACAATACACGCTGTTGCTTACTCTTATTTAAATGAAACTTTAGGTTTAGAAAACTTTGAAGCTTTTTTGCAAGATGAAGCAACAATGGACAGGTTTGAAAACTTAGTTTCTTACGAAGGTAAAGACACGGTAGGAATAGGAAAGTCATTAGCAATATTTAGTGCATTTGCAGAAGGTGTTAGTTTATATAGCGCTTTTGCAGTATTATATAGCTTTCAGCTTAGAAACTTGTTAAAAGGTATTGGTCAACAAATGAAATGGTCCGTACGAGATGAATCTTTACATAGTAAAATGGGTTGCCAATTGTTTAGGCATATGTGCGATGAAGATCCTAAGCTATTAGAAAATTGTAGAAAAGATGTTACAGAAGCAGCTAAAGCAATGCTTAAAGCAGAAGAAAAATATATCGACAAAATGTTTGAGCTGGGAGACATTGAAAATCTCAAAGCTTACGACCTTAAGCAGTTTATTAGAAAAAGACTCAATGAAAAACTGTTTGAACTCGGTTACACAGACCTCGGCTCATACTTTAGCTTTGACGAAAAAGGAGCAGAAAATCTTGACTGGTTCTATCATCTTACCGGGGGGCATACTCATACTGATTTTTTTGCTGTTCGTCCGACTGATTATTCCAAAGCAAATGAAGGAGAAGATTTCGAAGATATTTGGTAATGAAAGAATGTAATATATGTAAGAAACGTAAAAAAGATTCTAAGTTTAAACACCCAGGCAAAAAGACTTGCCAACGATGTGAGTTTAGATGGAAGAAAAGCTTTTTGAGACTTTTAGTTCAAGACCGTAGGTTGAGTGCTAAAGAACGAATAGCTAATAGACTAGGATATATGGGTACAGCATTTATAATGATGTCTCCATATCTTCTGTCTTATGGAAATATAGGCGCTATTACGTATATAATAGGTGGTGTTGTTTCAACACCGCAGGTTTGGGTGGCTAAGCAATGGAACTTAGTTGCTGTTAATGTAAATGTAACCGTAGGATATATAATATATATACTATCAAATTAAATAATTATGAAAAATATTATAACAACAATTTTTTTATTAGCAACAATAACATTGAGTGCGCAAAAATCTCACGAGGGAATATGGAAATGTGACTACAGTGATACGCCAATGGGAATAAAAATTATTAAAAACAATTGGCTCGTAATAACTACATTTAAAACTACTGGTGAAATTGACTTAGTTGAAATATATGTAAAAAATGATAAACAAGCTAAGCGTGCTGAAAGATATGCTGATAAAAGAAAGCTATATAATAAAACTTTAGTATACAAAAGAAGTAATTAATGTGGAATAACGAATGGAAGAAAGGTGTTGACTATCCTAATTGGGGAGACACTGAAGTTTATAAGAAAACAATAGCAGGTGGCTATTTACTTCAAGGAGAGACGCCGCGTGACGCTTATATGCGTGTGTCAAACGCTGTTGCAAGGCGTTTATACAAGCCAGAACTCGCTGAAAAGTTTTTTGAGTATATATGGCAAGGTTGGTTGTGTTTGGCTTCTCCTGTGCTGTCTAATACAGGTACTGATCGCGGCTTACCTATTAGTTGTTTTGGTATAGACGTAGCTGATTCAATACAAGATATTGGACAAAAGAATTTAGAAATGATGCTACTTGCAAAACACGGCGGCGGAGTAGGTATCGGTGTAAATATGATTAGACCCGCCGGAGCAAGAATTACAGGTAATGGAACATCAGACGGAGTTGTCCCTTTTTGCAAAATCTATGACTCAACTATACTCGCAACCAACCAAGGTAGCGTTAGAAGAGGAGCTGCATCAGTTAACATCAATATTGAACACGATGATTTCCTCGATTGGATTGAAATTAGGGAACCTAAAGGAGACGTCAACAGGCAATCTCTTAACTTACATCAGTGTGCTGTCGTTGGCGATAAGTTTATGCGAAAGCTTGAAGCGGGAGACCAAGAAGCGAGGAAAAGATGGGGTAAACTTATCCAAAAGCGTAAAGCAACTGGTGAGCCATATATCCTCTTTAAAGGCAATACAAACAAAGTTAATCCAGAAGCTTACAAAACGAACGGATTAAAAGTACATATGACAAACATATGCTCTGAGATTACTCTTCATACAGATGAATCGCATAGTTTTGTTTGTTGTTTATCATCACTTAATTTAGAAAAATACGACGAATGGAAGGATACAAACCTAGTATACGATGCGACTTGGTTCCTGGACGGTGTCCTGGAAGAATTCATACAGAGAGCGAAGGGACTAAGGGGATTCGAAAATTCTGTAAGGTCCGCTGTGAAGGGTCGGGCGCTAGGGTTAGGAGTCTTGGGGTGGCACAGCTTACTACAAAAGAACGGAATAGCCTTCGAGGGGTTGCTAGCCCAATTCAAGACCAGGGAGATCTTCTCAAAGATAAAAATAGAAACAGAAAGAGCGAGTAGAGCCTTAGCTGAAATTTATGGTGAACCTTTATGGTGTGCAGGTACAGGAATGCGCAATACGCATTTAAGAGCTGTAGCACCAACAGTTTCAAATTCAAAATTATCTGGTAATGTTTCACCAGGTATTGAACCATGGGCTGCTAATGTATTTACAGAACAATCTGCTAAAGGAACATTTATTAGAAAAAACAATGAGCTTAGGAAAGTATTTAGGAAAGTTGGTATCGACACCAAAGAGACTTGGGATAAAGTACTCGCAGATGGTGGATCAGTGCAAGACATCAAACAACTTGATGGATGGTTTTACGATCACAGAGGAAGACTTACCCAAGAAGATGACGGGGAAGCAGTAAAAAATGTATTTAAAACATTTAAGGAGATTAATCAATTAGAATTAATTAATCAAGCAGGCATAAGACAAGACTATATAGATCAGTCTGTAAGTTTAAACTTAGCGTTTCCTTCTGAAGCAACACCTCGTTGGATGAATGCGGTTCATATGGAAGCTTGGAAACGTGGAATTAAAACTTTATATTATGTACGAACGGAAAGCGTTTTACGTGGTGACATTGCTGCGGCTGCTATGGATCCTGACTGTCTATCTTGTGATGGTTAGTTGTGAAATAGAAGATGATTATTGTATAACAACCGAAATGACTGTTTGGAACGAGCAAACACAAACTTACATTACAGTAGTGGAAAGCTATTGTGAGTATTATTAATTAAATAAATAAATTATGGCAAACAAAAGATTTACATTTGCAGATGCAAAAACAAAAATCAAAGAATTAGAAGCGGCGTTAGAAGAAAAATCGCTAGAAGTTAAAGAACTTGTTGATGATATTTCATTAGACGACTCTGATAATGTATATAATAAACGAGAAAATACAATAATTCAAATATATAAGTTTGGATTTTGGATTTTGTTAGGATTAAATATTTTGCAGTTAGCATTATAAAATAATAAAAGGGGATGACGCCGTAATTGGTATCATCCCCTTTTTTTAATTTATAGCTGTCCAGGTTTTATATTCGATCCGATTTCTTTATTATCAACGAGCGGCATTGATGGTATATAAGTAGTCTCGTTAACATCATCCTGAGCTTGCTCTGCTGATTCAGTAGGCTCTGGCGGTTTTGAATTTACAATGCTAGCCATTGTTTCTGCTGACTTAGAACGTATTTCTTTTAAGCCATCAAACCTTGCCATCGCTGCTTCTTTGTTTTCATACTTGCCTTTAGCTACTTGCTTTTCTGCCCACGCTTGTTTTCTATCGTTGGCTCTAGCTTTTCTTTCTTCACGAGCTAATTTAGAAGCCGCAAATCTTTTTTCTTTACGAGCGTCTGAACCCCGCTTTTCTGCTTTTATAGCGTCTTTAGCCTCTTTGCGCTTTTTATCATATTCGTCTTCACGCTCTTCTTTTCTTGTTTTCGCAGATTTAAAACCTACTTTATTAGTCGTTTCTGCGACTTTATTAGTCGTTTCGCCGAGTGAATTATAAAATCCTCCAAATATTCCCATATTGTTATGTTATTGCTTTGTTAGCCGACTTCTCCCAAGGGAATCTTTTATCTCCCTCGGGTAAAGCCTTACCGTTAAATAATACTTTCTTGCCTTGTAATCGTTGGTATTTTTTACCATTCCAAGTGATAGAGTTTGCATCGTAATTAAGCTTACCTGTCTTCATGTCATGCAGGTGTTTCTTTTCATGCGCAACTACTTTTTTCTTTTTAGCCGGCGATAAACCTGGCGCTAACTCAATAGTACCATCTTTATGCGCCTTGCCAAGAACCCCATCTGGTAATGCACTATTTTCTTGAACTTTATCAAGCGGAGTTGTTGTACCTTCTTCATTTCTTTTTGAACGTAAATCAACTAAATCAACGTCTACAGAATAGGGTGACCAACCTAGGCCTAATAAAATATTTTGCCATGCATCATTATATTCTAAGCTCATTGCATTTATATTTTCCAGCTTTTTAAATACCCTGTCAGCAGGAATATTAAATATACCTGAAACATAATTTGCAATTGCATAGTTTTGGTAGAATGGACTATATTTATATTGTCTCCAAGTCTCATATCTCTGAGCCTCTACAATATCCCCGATTTTTTTACTAATTGGTGGTGAAATAGTTAGACCTTGCTGAATTAATCTTAAGTCTCCGCCTTGTACGCGACCACCTTGATCTTTAATCTGCTTTTGTCTATAATATTCCATTCCTAGGTTTTTAAGCGCAGCAATAACTGCCCCTTGATAACCCATACCTCTTAATGTACCGTCAAGAATACCATTTGCGGCATACATAAGTTTCTTCTCTTCTTTTTCTTCAACTTCATCATCAAATAACATTGAGAACAAAGCACTTTGCAATGTTGAGAATAAAATGTTTTGAGCAACACCATAATACACAAGTTTAGAAGCGTTTGTTTTCCAGTCACCTCTTCTATTTACTAAATCAAGTGCAGCCTTTTTAGTTAATCGTGCATACTGCAAGGGTGTATTAGCAAATGCTAATATTAATCTTCCAATATCCGATGCTTGCTGTCTTGATATACGATCAGGTCTAGACGACTGCTGTGTTTCTTCAGCAATCTCTTGGAACTCTTGCATCGTTTGTTCAATAGCTTGTTGTTCTGTCATACCTTGTTTAACGAGTCTATTGATATTATTTCTATACCAACTCGCTCCTCCAAAAGATATTGCAAAACTATCACCCCATTGTGTTGGCATAAATCCAACTTCAAGAAGTTTCTTATGTGTTTTTGTAAACCAATTTCCTGGTTCAGTATTAGCTAAATCAGCGGTGTTAATTTCAATTTTCATACCACCACGTCTTTCTAATAAAAAGTCAGAATTAAATAAAGTGTTAAAGTCTTTAGCAAACTGCGGAACATTAGCCATAGCTTTAGCCATCATAAACGGATTATTAAATGACCAGTTCATAAAGTTAATAGCTGATAGCTGCTGTAATATTGCAGACCTGGTATTAAACGACATAATATTTGCTACAGATGCGTTTAACCAGTTCATAGCTTGGTTGAATTCTTTATCTTTACCTTTCTTACGGTTTACTCCAGTCTCCATACGTTCTAAAATATTCTTGAGTGCATCGGTAAAATCATTACCATGCAACTGCAGAATTAATTTCATATTCTCTGGAGAAAATATTTGATCTTTATTGCTCTTCCATTCCTGTAAGAACATATCTCTGTGCCCCTTATTAGATACGTTAGCTAAATCAGTTTGAATATTACCACCAACCCAATCAACCGTAATAGCTGGATAGCCTTCGGGTATCTTAGTTATTTTAGCTAAGTCTTCTGCGAATGCACGTAATTCAGAGTTACCCTCTACAGTAGCTATAAGTTCAGAAGCGTCAGCTTTATTAATATCCAAATCATATCCGGCTTTATCATATAAGTACGCACGAACAGCTTGTTCGTTTGTATATACACCATCAATTATTTTTTCTTTTAAAAGCTTTTTGTTATTGTACCTCTTGCTTAAAGCTTTGTAATCTTTTGCTAAATTAACTTTTGCACTTTCGTATGCAGATATACCTTCAGAAAACGGCTTAAGTAAATTGTCTTCAAAAAACTTAAGTGTTTGTTCGCCTTCTTTACCTTTGCCTAAGAACGTGTATAGCAATCCAACAAAATCATCAGCACCAGCTGGAACGTAGATATTATATTTTTTAAAGAAAGATCCTGTACTAGAACCTTTTTTTCTTAATATATTATCCATTGCATCATCAAGCGCTGGAGCTTCAGTCTCTTTAGCAACTTGTGTTTTCTTTTTAACACCAAGTCGTTCAAGCATATCATTAACAGCAGCAACGTTTGCTTTAGCATCATCAGCAAAGAACATATCATTATATCCTTCACTAACTTTTTCCGCCATCCAAAAAGCTTTAGCTGATGGTGTTCCATCTCCTAAGCCTGTTATATTTTCTAATGGTATACTAATTCCTAGTGCACTTCTTAAAAAACTTTGTATTGGCTGTGCTGAATTAGCTGGTCTTGCAGTTAATACAAATACATCACGCTCTCCTTTCGCTTCAACTAACTTCTTAGCAAGTTGGGCTAATGGTCCTTTTTGGCCATCAACAACCTTAGAAAACTCGGAAAAATCAAATTCTGCTCCGGCCTCCTGTAGCTGCTCTGATTGAGCCGCAAATTCAGTGGCAGTTAATTTACCTTCTGTACCATCTGGAAGCGTGTAAAGCACGTTAGATTTGCTCGTGGCGAGTGTATCGTCAAAGTCAAATACCCTTGCTTTCTTTTTAGGAGCTTTAGTGTTCATTGCAACAACTCTAGCTTTACGAAGTACATCTAATTTAGCATTGATTTCATCGGTTGATAAACCTAATGTCTCAATACCTAAATCATTTAACAGCTGCTCGCTATTATTACGTACTTTTTCTTGTAATTTAAAAACTCCCGCTTCATTATATATAGAAAGCCTAACTTGTGCTGGTGTGTTACCACCTTCACCTGTTGCTACTTTAGCAAACTCTAACCATTCAGCCTCGGACATGTACTTACTTACGCTTTGATAACCAGCATCAATAGCTTTAGCAAGGCTTTTACCGCCTTTATAAGCTACTTTAACCGCTCTTAAACCGCCAATTAATACATTTAAACTAACATCTTTAGCTGCTAACAATAAAAATGGATCAACAGCTAATCCTTTAGTTCCAGTAAGCTCAGTAAGTTTACCAATTGCTCGGTCAATCACAAATTCAACTTTGTCTGTTTTTTCGATTAAAGCATCATTACTAGCTTTAACAGCGTCTGGCGTAGATTGGCTTTGAACTTTTTGTTCTTGCGCCATTGTCTTACCAGTTTCCATGTTAACTATAGTATTTAAATCAATACCAGCTTTAGCCAGTCTAACTGAAGAGTCATCTAATATACTAAACCCTTCGGGTAACTTAGCTCCTAAGTCTGCTGCATCTAAACGTTCGTCATCTCTTTTTGAAAGTTGGGTTTGGTAGTAATTTTTACGAATATAAGGCATAATTTCTTTTACCTTATTATTAGCTATAGCCCAAATTAAATTTGCACCTATAACGGATGCAGGAGGGTTGTGTTCTTCTCTATACGGAACATCTTTAAGCCCTTTTTGAAAAAACTTTCTAATTCCAAACTCAAATTTTTTAGACTTATATTTAAATCCAGCTGAAATTTTAATTAAACCACTTGTAGCTTGATACCCTTGGGCAATTAGTAAAGCCGCAACAGCTGGATCCATTCCGTTATTTACAGCGTTACCTAATTGGGTTGCAACATTTTCAAGAATGTCCATGTTAACCTTTGAACGCTCTTGTTGTTTTGCGTCAAAAAATTTATTAGGCACTCCTACCGGGGGGGGGGGGGGGTTGGCCGTTGCATTTTTGCCGG
>JAAHTH010003515.1_pt1 | contig 10659 bp, 9 predicted proteins | sample 6116091 | NCBI WGS metagenome assembly JAAHTH01 (sample SAMN13939990, study PRJNA603662) | sponge metagenome | isolation source: marine sponge | host: Mycale hentscheli | place: New Zealand | collected 2006
AGATCAACGTAGCGATCATTGCTCGAAGGAGTGCCATAGAAATAGTCAAAGCCCTGGTAATTAGGCATGAGAGTTGGTTCAAAATTGGTTTGAGAATGCCTTGCCAAATCCCATTTTCCGAAACAACCTGTTGCGTAACCCTTTTGCTGCAACACCTCGGCGATGGTGATTTCTTTGGTATGAAGAACCGGGTGGACTTCCTTGGTATTCCCGAGTTCCGCCAGACGGAGCGGGTGGCAACCGGTCATCAAGGCGGCACGCGAGGGGCCGCAAATATGCTGGGCATAAAAGTGAGTGAATCGCATCCCTTCGCCGGCAAGCGCATCGAGTCGAGGAGTGCGAATGTCGGGCGAACCAAAACAACTCAGATCGGCATATCCCAAGTCATCGACAAAAATCAGCACGAAATTTGGGGGCCGTTCCGAAGCGTTTATGGGCAATGCGACGGTGATGATTGATAAAAAATTAACAAGGAGGAAAGGGAGAGGTTTCATGATTTGGATCAGAAAGAGATGTGACAGGAAGCAAGGAATAAATCCCAGAAAAAAATCAGGCAGCTAAATCGTCGTGTAGTTGACACGACAATAAATTTTACCGATTTGATTGGAGGGATGGTAGACGCTGCCTCCAGAGATTGCCGAATCGTATTTTGATGCGCCCGCCGATTCAGCCGCCGCGGCGCAACACGCCCTGACAGTAACTCGCGGTTCTTTGCTTAGTCATGCAGTAAGTCTGGGTGTGTAGTAGCCGCTGGTTCGATTCCAGTCAGCCTGGCTTTCTGTCAGTCGAGAGACAACACAGTTTTCAATCGTTTAGCTTGCCAAGCGTGCGATTAGGAACGAGAGTGAATTTTGTCAGTTGAAAACATTGACTCACTACCTAACCTTACGCCGTCCGTCATGGAAACCAATCGCACTTGAGCGATGGGTTTACCGATCAGGATTCTTCGCCTTGAATCAACTGCTGTAATTCGCCTGAATCAAACATCTCCATTACGATATCACAGCCTCCCATGAATTTCCCATTCACATAGAGTTGTGGCAGCGTGGGCCAATCGGAAAATTCTTTGATTGCCTGCCGAAGTTCCATGTCCTGTAAAACGTCAGCACTGGCAAATTCCACATTGAGATGTTTGAGAATCTCTACGACCTTACTTGAAAATCCACACAGGGGAAATTCAGGGGAACCTTTCATAAAAAGCATGAATCGATTGGTTTCAATGTCTTGCTGAATGCGTTCGACGATCGTCATCTCAAAATCCCAAAAAATGTTGTTTTGAAAAATGTTCTATAAAAAATTAACCAAAGCTTCGATAGTCACTATTGCCTACCGAGAGAAGTTCCAGTTCAGTGCCGACTGAGCTCGCCAAATTCGACTGAAATAAACTTGGCAAACGATTTGTTTTAAGCACGTGTAATCCTGTCCGCCAGGATCCATTTCCAAATCACGCGTCAGGTGTACTGGTCTTTAGTTTAAGCGCATGGAGTTCGCCTTCAAACTTAGCCTTGAGTGATTTCATGACCTGTCGGTGTTGTTCCACCAGCGACATCCCCACAAATGACTGACTAATTACCCTGGCTTCAAGGTGCGCTCCGTCGTTCTGTGGGTCACTCACGATGACCGTCGCGTCCGGCAAAGCGGTCAAAATTATTTCTTTGATCTGTTCCGTCAAATCGCTCATCCAGTGTGCTCCTCAAACCAACGGACAATATCAGCGGATTCGTACAAAGGCTTGCCATCAATGACAAGGCATGGCACTTGACCTTTACCGCCAATCTCAATGAGCGCGTCTCTTGCTCCCGGGTCGGACTCAAGATCTCGCATAGGGATTTCCAAATTCAAACGATCAAGGCAATCCTTTACCACCTTGCAGAACGGGCATGAGGGAAAATGATACAAAGTCAATTCGGGCATCTAGTCGCTTTCTTTTATCTTTAGAGTAGGTTTGACCACTGATTTAAGAATCGTAATAGAGCTCAATGGAGCTGAATCAAGATTGTGCTACAAATCATGAAAAATATCTACCAGCGAGGGAAATTAGAGGACGCGATACCCCACTTCCCCAAAAAAGCGTGAGCCTTCCATGAATAGACGGGGAGTTTGAATGTGATTCTTCGGCATTCTGGGGTGAGCCCACTGACTAGGCCCTCAAACCGACACCTCGATTGAGCATCCACAGGGTGATTGAAAACAAAATGATAACGAACAGGGATATCATTCCGAAGGAGAAACCTAAATTAGTGTCGAACGCCGAAGCATCTAAGCGATCTTTCATGATTCCAGCTCGAAATGCGCTCACCATGTAAACAATCGGGTTAAATCGGGAAATTGTCTCCCATGGCTGGGGCAGCAAGGTGATTGAATAAAACACGCCTCCCAAATAGGTCAGCGGAGTTAATACAAAGGTTGGAATGATTGCAATGTCGTCGAATTTTCGCGCGAGCATCGCGTTGATGAATCCAGCATTGGCAAACAATGTCGCCGTCAGCAACGCAACCAGAAACGTGATCGAAATGTTGTAGATGGAAAGCGTGCTTACGAAAAACAGGCTGACCATTAAGACAATCGTTCCAATTGTCATTGCACGGACGACTCCGCCGACTATGTAGCCAATTAATATTGTGGCGTTGTGCATCGGAGAGATCAAAATCTCTTCAACATTACGCTGGAACTTCGAGGAAAAAAACGACGAAACAACGTTTTGATACGAGCTGTTGATCACGCTCATCATCACCAAGCCCGGCACAATAAACTCCATGTAGGTAACACCGCTCATCTCGCCGACCCGCGATCCAATCACCTTGCCAAAGATGATGAAATAAAGTGTGGTCGTGATTACCGGTGGAACAATGGTCTGTGGCCAGATCCTAATCAACCGCGTGACTTCCTTGATCACGATCGTTTGTAACCCAATTAGATTGGATCGCAATCGAACCTGAAAGGAGTTGTCGTCCACAATGTTTGATGCCATGATTCAATCAAATACAGGAAAAAGTTAAAGTGGTTCGTATTGCCAAATTGGATTTATGCTGGAAGGCATCCAGTCTTACTTACTCTTGGATTGAATGTCGTTCGATTCTACCAGTTCGACGAACAGCTCTTCCAGACGGTTTGCCTTGTTGCGCATCGACATCACGTTTATGCCTTGTTTGGATAGTTGCTCGAAAACTACATTGAGTGAATGCTCCCGTGTTACATCCACTTCGAGCGTCGACTTATCGGCAAGTCGGTGCACGTAACCATCGAGGATTAGATCTTCATTTACGGGTGACTCAAGGTCAAAGACAAACGTCTCGACGTTGAGCTTTCCAAGCAGCGTTTTTTTGTCGGTGTCCTCAACGATCTGCCCTTGATCGATGATCGCGATCCGACGACACAGCATTTCCGCCTCCTCCAGATAGTGAGTCGTTAGGATTACCGTTGTTCCTTCTGCATTGATCTCTTCCAGGAAAGCCCAGGTCGCCCGTCTAAGATCGATATCGACCCCCGCGGTCGGCTCATCCAAAATAAGCAATCGGGGTTCGTGAACAAGCGCTCGTGCAATCATTAAACGGCGTTTCATTCCGCCAGAGAGCATACGGGCAATTGTCGTACGCTTTTCCCAAAGGTGCATTTTTCGAAGATAGACTTCAGCTCGCTGCCGGGCCAACGAGCGAGGAATGCCGTAATAGCCTGCTTGCTGCATCACGATTTGTTCGGCGGTCTCGAATTGATTGAAGTTAAACTCCTGTGGCACCAAGCCAATGTGACGCTTTACGGACGCCGGGTCCTGATCGAGATCGACTCCAAAACAACGGATGGTTCCAGCACTCTTTTTAACTAGTGACGTCACGATTCCGATGGTCGTTGATTTGCCCGCCCCGTTGGGACCAAGCAATCCGAAAAATTCACCATCTTTGACCTCAAGGTCAATTCCGCGCAATGCAACCGTCCCATCGCCATAGGTCTTGCAAAGTTTTTTGATTTCGAGGGCTTGGGTCGGCGAGTTCATTGCGTCAGAATTCATGTCCGGGTAAGACTTTTTCGTTGGTTTTGTTAATTTGATCGACAGCGGGACAAAATGGCATCAAACAGATGCCCGGCAATAGGGAGTCCGGTTTCGCGTTGAAGTTCCCGAATGCCAGTGGGGCTGGTGACATTTAATTCGGTCATATAATTGCCAATGATGTCGATTCCTGCAAACAGCAATCCCTTGTCCCGAAGCCGTGGCCCGATTTGGTCGCAGATTGCCTGTTCTCGATCGGTCAGTGGGTGAACTTCGACGCGGGCACCGGCGTCCATGTTGCCACGGTGATCACCCTCTGCCGGGATACGAGCCAAAGCAAAGGGAATGGGTTGTCCATCAATCAGCAAAATTCGTCGATCGCCGGATTTTGAAATCTCAGGAATGTACTGCTGAAGCATCGTGTAGCGTTTACCGTAATCAGAAACCGTTTCAAGGATGACGTTATGATTCCCATCTTCAACGCTTGTCGCGAAAACGGAACGGCCTCCCATCATATCCAATGGTTTCACAACCACTTTTTTGTGTTGCGAAATGAATTCGCGCATCTGGTCAAGCGAACGAGCGATCAGTGTTGCGGGCACGCAGTCTGGAAACCACGCCAGGAAGGCCTTTTCATTGGCATCTCTCAACCCCTGTGGATGATTGACAACCACTGTTCCTAGCCTTTGTGCTTGTTCGAGCACGTAGGTTGAGAAAACGTATTGAATATCAAAGGGTGGGTCCTTCCGCATCAGAATGACTTCCAAATCCCCTAGATTTAATTCGACTGTCTCACCTAGATCAAACCAGTGATCGGATTCGTCGAACCCTGTTACTTTTGTCAGTCGCCCTCGGGGCACGTCTTTGTCAAGCCAGATATCGTCGAGGTCACCGCAAAATACTTCGAAACCGCGTGCTTGGGCTTCCAAGATCATGGCCAGGGAGCTGTCCTTGTGCGGCGTGATGTTCTGAATTGGATCCATGATGACTGCCAGTTTTTTGACGTTCATGAAAATGTCTCCTTACACATCGCAGGCAATGCAATGTCCATGTTCTTGTGCCATTGGGTTGAGAAATTCTGAATCAGTTGATCGGCAAAGGTCTGCCCTGATTCAGCCGCCTGTTGCAAAGGCTGCAGATACTGACTTTCAGTGGACCCTGCTTCGTCGCAAATACCTCGTCGCTCCAAACCATCTCGAGATAACTCAAGCATCCAAAGCGCAAGGTCCTGTAGGGTGCCTTTCCGAAATGGTGTTGCGAATCCACTTCGGGCCACATTGGACTCCAACTCGAGTCGCTCGTCCACCGCCCAATCCTGAATGCGATCCCAGGCCGCAGCAAGGGACTGAGAGTCGTATAGCAAACCAGCCCACAGGGCTACCAACGCTGGTAATCGGTTGACGGCGTCGCCTGCATCGGCACCCCGGAATTCCAAAAACTGTTTCAATCGAACTTGGGGAAATACGGTGGAAAGATGATTTGCCCAATCGCTAACCATCGGGAGTTGTCCAGGCAAAACAGACAACCGCCCTTTCATAAAATCACGAAATGACAGACCACTGGCATCAATGAACTGCCTGTTACGAATTACAAAATACATGGGCACGTCCAGAGCCCAGTCGACGTACCGTTCAAATCCCATACCATTCTGAAATACAAAAGGCAAAGAACCACACCGATCGGAATCCGTGTCGCCCCAAACTGCGGATCGATGGCTCAGGCATTCACCCACACGCCCGTCCTTAAAAGGAGAGTTGGCAAACAACGCCACGACGATTGGCTGTAATGCCAACGCTACACGGAATTTTTTCACCATGTCTGCTTCATTCGAAAAATCAGCGGTCACTTGAGTTGCACAGGTTCGCTGCATCATGTCCAGTCCCAAGTCTCCGCGACTGGGCATGTAGGATCTCATCACCCGGTACCTTTCCTTTGGCATCCAGGGAAGTTCACGACGGGAATGTTTTGGCTGATGGCCAAGTGCAAGAAGACTCAGACCGAGTTCACCGGCCAGAGATTCAAGTTCTCTGCAAAACGCCTGAATTTCGGCTCTCGTTTGATGCGCGTTCTCTAATGCCGAACCAACAAACTCGAACTGGCCTCCAGGTTCCAGGGTGATCCCGCACGCACCTCTTGATAACGCGATCAGATTCCCATTTTCTTCGATAGGCTGCCAACCTAAACCAGTCATACCCTCCAATAGCGTCCGGATGCTTGGATCTGGCCCATCGTAAAAAGTGGGTTGGTAAGCAGTGCCGGTATACAGAAACCACTCTTGCTCTGCTCCTAACCTGAAATCTTCCGGAGTTTTGCATCCTGAAGCAAGATATTCAATCAGTTGAGCTTTGTGTTCGATAACGCTGCTATCGGGGTTTAAGTCCATCCTTGTTTTACTCAGCCTAATCAATCTCGGGGAGTTGGTGCAATTTGGGATCCTCTTTCCACGCGACTCATTTTCATTTGAAAATCAGCCTCAGAGAACGAAGCCGAATTGTACCTTTAGAGGTTTATCTTCAGAAGTGTACCTTCAGAAGTAAATATTCTTAAAAAACAACAGAGAAGTTGCGTGACTTAAAAATGACGGGCGAAAATTATAATTTGTGGTCTATAATAACTCGGCTGTGTCGTGTTTAGACAACTACGCGGGCTGCTTTCAGATTGAGTGAAGATAGAGCTGGGCTGTTTTGGAATGGATCGCAGGTTTTGCGAAGGCCTCTTGTGGGGCGTTTTGGAAATTTTATGAAGCACACTCTATTTGTGCAGGGTAACTTTAAAGCGCACCAAGTGTGAATTCACATTGTGATGGATTAGCTTAGAGCTGTCCTCCAACTCCGCCGCGCCCTCCGGCTCCACCGCCCTGTCCTCCAGCGCCACCGCGTCCTCCAGCTCCACCGCCCTGTCCTCCAGCTCCACCGGCCCCTCCGCGTTGTCCGTAACCGCCAGCGCCACCGCCCTGTCCTCCTGCGCCGCCGCGTCCTCCAGCGCCACCGCCCTGTCCTCCAGCGCCACCGGCCCCTCCGCGTTGTCCGTAACCGCCAACGCCACCGCCCTGTCCTCCTGCGCCGCCGCGCCCTCCAGCGCCACCGCCCTGTCCTCCAGCTCCACCGCGTCCTCCGAAGCCCGGTCCTCCTGCTCCGCCTTGACCGCCACGATTCATTTGTTGCATGCGCTGCTGCAAGGCAACCATTGCGGCAGAAAGTTCAGTGAGATTTAATTCTCCATTCCCATCACGGTCAAAATTTTGAAGCAGCATTTGTGCCATTTGTTGAGGAGTTGGGCCGTTTGGTTGCATCGCTCCTTGTCCAGCATTTGGCCTCGCACCGCGTGGGCCGGGTTGTGCGAATGAATGAGTCGAAAGGATCGCCAAAATTGTTAAGGCAAGCGGAATAGTGATTCGATTCATTTGATTCTTCCAAGAGCATTGATGACTTTAGTGGGATCTTAATAGTTTGTATCTTAAACCATATCGCAACGAGTATCACGTTGGTGATCCCCTATCTCCATCTTTTTTAATCCCAAGATGATCTTTATTAAATAGGGTTAAGTTTGCTCGTTTGGACTTCGTGGCAATCTGCGAGCCTCGCTGGAGAGGGGCACTTTGATAGCCTAATTGCGGCACGAGGTTGCTGAGTGGAGAGAAAGGACGTCCGTCGATCTCCAGCAAATTTATTACGGGAGATTCCCAGGGAATTCAGAAAGTTTGGCTCAAATCGAATTGAGTGCGGGTTTGATTTGTCGAATGAGAATTTCCCGCAACCCTTCGTCAGTTGGGAGGGGTTAAGGTCGAACCAAGAAGTGCGTGCAGTGTTTGCAGTATCTGGCCTGTTTGAGAATTAGCTCTTTGCAATTTGGGCAAGCTTTATGTGTGTCTGGAGTGGTTTCAGCTTTGGGAGTTGATTTGACAGAGTTTGAAATTTCTACGTTTATTTCCACACTCGAATCTTCGAATCCATTAGAAAGATCGAGATTGAGGTCGGAGTCCGAACACCTAGAAGTCATAGTTGCGTTTCAGTTGATTAGAAAAGATATGAGAAGAGTGTCGACTTGTGAATGCAAAAGTGACAATCCAAGAGCCGTGCTCAGTACCTTTATTAATATATGCCAGTTTCGCGGATGCAATGCCTAATTCTTTTTTTATGCCCAAATTGATTTTGAGTCGAGCGTTTTGTTTTTGTGAGGTTTGGTACGGTCGTGTCGTGACGTGAACCGAACTCGTTTCTGACTCCAAGTCGGTGTTTCCAGTTCCAATGAACCCGAGTGAGAATGATGTTTTTTGACAACTTTTTGTTGCGGAATAATAGGAAAAAATTTGGATGAATCTAGCGGAAGTAACGAGTCACTTAGTATTCGAATTAAGACGTTTAGTTGGCCCATAATTGGCTAAGCGGTCTGTTTTCGAACAGTGCGTGCTCGCACTTTCAATTTTTGGGAATGCCCGAAGCAGGTTTGAGCGTGTCATTTATGAAATCAAGGTACTTTGGCAGTTCTTTGGTGGAGCGATTCCTGATTTTTTAAGGTGGGAAAGTGACGCGAGGGATTTGGGTTTAACGTCAACGTTCGCCAGTTTCGCCTGCCAGTTTCGCCTGCCAGTTTCGCCTGCCAGTTTCGTTAAGCAGTTGTTAGCGGTTGCAACCAAGTTTCATTCGCAACAAGAATTTACCCGCCAAATTGGGGGTGGCTTGTTTTGAGTGCCCCTGAGTATTGGATGCGGAGGTGCCAGTCAAAGTTAAAACTTGAGGCGAAAACGGGTGTGGTAAACCATGGCGTCGTTATCTAGCAGAGGACCGGTATAGGTCGTATCCCAATGGCTAACCTCAACACCCAATTCAAGAGATTTATTGACATCCCAAATCACATTTGCGTAGGTAACTTCGTTGCGAGTTGGCAAGCCTGGTGAAAGGGTACTGTTGAGCGGGTCGTCCACGCCGTACCCAAAGTGTGATCGAACGCAGGGGGACCAGGCAAAGTAGACTTCTCCCCAACCACCGGTAGATCGAACGGGATCGAGATTTTGGTTGTCGATTAGAAAGATAGCAGCGTTGTAATTACCAATGGCTGAGCCCGTAAAAAACTCCCCTCTGAATCCGAGGCGCTCCGTGATGGCTAACTGAAAATCGGAGCCGACGGCCCAGACATCGTGAATGCGGTTGGTTGGGATATCTGTTCGCCTGAGTTTCCCGACGAGGCCTGAGAATCCGGTTTCAAAATGGATTGCAGTCCCAGGTACGCGAGGGCCGGAAGTTTTAGAAATTGCCAGTCTGCCCTCAATATTTGGCATGCCCGTTTCTTCTAAAAGGTTGGCGGGGATTTTATCAAAATTAGTGAATGATGTTGTCACAGGATCACTCAAGGCAAACTGGCTTGTCAACCGAGTGTTCTGATTAAGATTCTTAAATCTCTCTGCCCGAAATTGACCGCGCACAAATCCAAGATTACCAGCGCCGTTGGCTTGGTTAAAGTTAATCGTGTTGGGAGCAATTGGGTTAATTAAATCACGATGGAGTCCAAACGTGTATCGTTCGCACTCGTTTTTCAATTCAGCGTAGGCCATCAGGAGGTAGATTCCATATTGATCCTCTTCATAGGTTTGGCCATAAAGAGTTGAGTATATCTGACCGCCTGATTGAAATCGCCCGATTTCAGGTCCGGCAAAAGCGGCACCGAGACTCGTTGACTTTGAGTGAATTTCAAACGTCGATGTGTCTTTTCCCAAATCAGGAGTGATCAGGACGATGCCGGATGGCAGGTTGGGGCGTGCGGTGGCAAATAACATTTCTCCGTTAAGGGAGCCGAACAAACGGATGTTGAATTGATCGCCGAGGGTACTTATGTGTGCACAGTCAATACAGGCCGCCGGTTGCCCTGTGGTATCGCAAGAGCGGCATCGGCATTTTTTAATTCCCGATTGATTGGTTCGGTTTGCTTGACCTGAAACTCCTCCCAGTCCCATCAACTTTGAATCGGTTGAATCAACGGATTCGCCAAACCGATTGTTGATTCCCAATGATGCGACCTGGCTTGAGGAGATCGGCCGATTGAGGTTCTGAGATTTGAATGTCTCGGAGTTTTGGAATAGTTGAGACGAATTGGGCTGGGCATCCATTAAAGAGGAGCTGGTCTGCTGAGCCAAGAGGTTTCCTGTTGCAAATAAGAGGATGCAAACAAGAAACAAAATTTGGGATGTACGTTTGATTCCCATGACTAGCTCTCAATCGAGGAGGCAAAATGAAGAAACTGGTTTTGGCCGGATATCTTAGCCAATCGGCATGTTTTTAAGGCTTTCTAAAGAGTGAATCAAAAATCTGGTGAGAATCGTTAATGTTTGGGCGTTTAGATTCCGCAGGAATTAAAATCCTGTTTGCTAGCGTAGGGGTTGTGCAGGGGGATGGCCTGACAAAGCGGTTTCGCTTTGAATCTGCCGAGAGAGCGAATCACTTAAGCGTTTCGTTCACCGTTACAGGCTGCTACCTAGCTCATATGGATTGGGTTGATGAGCCGTCAAATCAGTACAATATCGAAGAGTGGCCGTTGGACTGTAGAAAATTCGGCAGAACTGGAAAGCTTTTGGCGGATCGAATTGTGTTTTGGGGCATGACTCATGTTCGGTGGCGGTTTGGAGTGGTAAGGGGGGGGGGGGGGGGGGGGGGGGGGGGGGGGGGGGGGGGGGGGGGGGG
>JAAHTH010003325.1_pt2 | contig 10648 bp, 10 predicted proteins | sample 6116091 | NCBI WGS metagenome assembly JAAHTH01 (sample SAMN13939990, study PRJNA603662) | sponge metagenome | isolation source: marine sponge | host: Mycale hentscheli | place: New Zealand | collected 2006
CCAAATTACCTCCCAACATCCCCATAATTTTTTTTTTTTTTTTGATCCCAATCCCTGATACTTTCCCAATACTTTTTTGCCTAAATTTGTTGGTATTAAATATAAACTTGTCGTAGGTAATACATAACTAAGTTGTACTTGTGGACTTACTGCTGTATTATTATTATCTGTTATCATTTTTGTTTCCCATAAAGGAATATATTTTACTAGGTCTGATAAAAGAGGCGGGTAATTATAATTATAAGACCAACGCCAATCTTTACATTTATCTGTATAATAGCTCTGTGTCCATTCTAATCCTTCAAGATAATTAATACAAATTTTTTGGCGCCATTCATCATTAATATCAACATTAAATAGTACTTTATAGTAACGCTTTTCCCAATATTTTGAATATGGGTTTATATATTTTTCGACCTCTCTATTTTTTTGTGGTATAGTCTGAAGTTTTTCCATTTTTTCTTCTATTGTATTTGCCCGTATTTCTCTACGTTCGTATTTTTCGCGCATTCTATATTCAGAAATCAAATTTGAATACTCGTTTTCAGCTAACGTTGAGACAAGAGTTTTAACATGTTTCCAATATATTCTTTTTCCATCCGTTAAATTAAAGTTTGTTTTTCCTATTGTATTTTGATACGCGGCCATCATTTTATGTATACCACCAGAACGAATATTTATTGATGGAAAATGTGGCAAAAAATCATTTCCTAGAAAAAAACACAGAAATATATAATCGTACAATCTATTATGCTCTTGTTTACTACTTATAGTTTTTCTGCCATTCATTTTAGAAACAATAGATTGTGAAAGGGAAGGAATGTGCATCAAATAAGATTCATTTGGCTCCAAATCTCTGTTAATTGATTTTATAAATTCTGGTGTGTCTCTATATAAATATATATTTTTTGTAATTGGAAGATGGGTTAAACATAACATAATCAAATCAGCATCCAGACCATATATAACTGTTGTTGTATTTTTATGATAACTACGATTGTTTCTTATATATTCAAATAATTTATGTTCACCTTCTCCAATAATATCAGACCCTGAAATAATAATTTTTTCGGTATTTACTGTCTTTTCTCGATTTGCGTAATATTTTTTTGTATACATATTTAACTTATGCATAAAATTCGTTCCAGGTGTAATAGCGGTTTTATTCCATGTCTGTTTATCATATCCTAAGTTATTTTTAATAATTTCCATTAGTTCGGATTTATATCGTCTATTTTTTTGTTGGTCTAATTTTGCCACAGGTGCTACCCCATCAAATGCTATTATTACTCTCTTTCTAGGTGCAATTGTAATAATGTACTCGTCTATTTTTTCACAAACATTTTTTATAAGAAGCTCTTCAAATTTTTCATTATCTAATTTTTCATATTGTTCCATTATATTCCTAAGACTATCATATATAATAGAATTGCTATCTAAGTAAAGATTATCGATATCATGTTCAAAATTGCATAATTTCCTTATGATATCCGCATGATTTTTGACAATATGTGAAAAATAACTAGGTATACCCATTTATATAAATTCGATGAATGTATTTAATATCATTGTCTAATATATTTTTACAATGTATTAGACAATACTATATAAATTTAAAATTATAAATAATGACATATAAAATGCTTTTTATTTCACCCCCTTTTGGCAACTATGTTCATTTACCCTATACAATGAGTATAAAAGGTAGTTATACTTTACATGCTAGACCAGGTTTGATTGGACAAATATTCAAAACATTAAGATATAGTAGAGAATATAATGGATGGATAAACAAAATTGGATTACGAAATCCAGGTATTATTCACGGATTAAAAAAATACAACAGTAAGAGTGATATAATAAGTATTGCTATTATGAATGAAAATGAAATAAATACATTTTTAAAAATTATACCCAATGATACTAATCTTGAATTGAATGTGAGTTGTCCTAACATTAATAAAAGTTTAAATGATGTGGGTATAGAGAGATTTTTGAATGATACGAGAAAATGGTGTATAGTAAAATTATCACCCCTAACCATGAGTGATACAATCGATAAATATTATAAATTAGGATTCCGCCAGTTTCATTGTTGCAATACATTACCAGTAATAAATGGAGGTGTTAGTGGTACTACATTAATACCATATGTAAATAACATGATTTTAGCTTTAAAAAAATACGATGATGTTACAATAATATCGGGTGGAGGAATTAGAAATATCGGTACCTTGAAACATTACTCCAATTTAGGAGCAACGCATTTTTCTATAAGCACATTACTATTTAATCCAGTAAAATTTTTATTTTTTTACAGTGATTATAAGGATTTTTTATTTCATAATAAAAAGTAATTAAACTAAACAAAATAATTTAAAATCGCAGTATAATTTAGACAAATGGTACAGAATAAGAAGATTTCTGGAAAAAAGCGCCAAAAAAAAGGTGGTGCATTTGCTTTTTCGCAAGAAAAAATTAATAATTACACTAAAATGATTCAGAACACTATATTGTCAGTTCAAAAATACAAGCTACTAGATGTGTTTACAGCTGGTGAAATGAGTATTTGCATCAATGATTTGGAATCATTATATGATGATATTAACAAAATAAAATATGATATTTCTAAATCTTCAGTTGATTATGATGCGGTAATTAACAATTTGCAAAAAATCAATAACCAATTGTCTTCTATATTTCGTACTTTTGGAACAGAAAAACTAGAAGATTTGATTTCTGTGTGTTTTGGTGAAAATTATATTAAGTCTGTAATTGATGATGGTAATAAAAATATATATGATGTATTGAAATCGTACGTTCATCCTATTAGTTATAAAGTTATGGGATGGGTGAAAGGTGGTAATGAAAAGAAAAACAAGAATGTTATGTTAAAGAAAAATAGAATTGTTGAAGATTTTATGATTGTTGAAATAGCACAAACATTCGATTGTTTTGATATGGCTAGAACTAGTCAAAAATTTCAATCAAAAGTGTACGGTATAAAAATAGCTATTCAAAATCCTGATAAGGAAAAAACACTTATTATTTGTGGAATAATAGATGATATAATTTTGCCTTGTTTCAATCATAAATTTATTTCAAATAAAATTTCCCAACTCAAAAATTTAGAAGATGAAGACCCTATTTTTGCTTCAAAAGATTATTTAAGATTTATTGAGTCTAGAACCTTAAAAGAATTATTAGTTTATAATATTGAAGAACTTAAACAGAGATATATTGGTTACACAAATCAGGTAAAATTAATGAAACAAAAAACCATACAGCAGTTGGTTAAGGAATTTATATCAAATACATTGTACGGACAAAGAACAACATTAATCCAATTATTAATTCGCGATAATGACCCAGAATTCCAATATTTGGCATATTTACTTTATGATTTGCTATCTAATGAAAGTAGTGGTTCTGTTGATACATATGAACAAACAATGTTATTTGATAGTTTGCCATGGGCAATTAAAAAATTTTTTCAGGATGCAATGAAATCAACAGTAAAATATACAAAAAATCTCTCTAATTTTGATAATAATAAAATTCCTGTTGAACAACAAATTTGTTTAATGAAGGTAGATGATTCTGTAAAAGAGAAGGCTATGGTAAAGTTAAAAGAAGTAAAAGCTAAAAGTGAAGATTCTGGTTCTAAGGCTAGACAATATTTGGACGGATTATTGAAAATCCCTTTTGGAATATATAGAAGGGAAGAGGTATTGGATATTTTAAATAACTCCACTCAAAAGTTTGATAATATACTATCATGTTTAGAGAATAACAATAATATTCCTGTAAAGAAAACATACACTACTTTAGAATTAAATAAATATCTAGCATCAATTGAAAACGAAATTATTCCTGGTATGAACAAAAAATTTGTTGAAAAGATTACTAAAGAGTTAACGTGTGTTAAACGTGAAAATCTTATTGCCAATATTTGTTTTATAAATGGATTAATAAAGAAATATAATTTAGGTCAACAAAAATTACGTCACTCTGGAAAAAGAACTGCATACATGAAACAACATATTAAGGAATTTATTATTGAAAACAAAAACAATATGATAGTTTTGAATGAATTAGCTAAGCGGGAACATATTCCTGACAATATTAAGACTGAAGTAATTGAATCTGATAGTAATGAAATAAAGGAGAATATATGTAAAATTAATGATTACATGAAAGAAACAAATACAATATTAGATGAAGCCGTTCATGGTCATAAAATAGCTAAACGACAAATCGAACGAATTATTGGTCAATGGATAAATGGTGAGCAAAATGGTTATTGTTTTGGATTTGAAGGACCACCAGGAGTTGGTAAAACTTCTCTTGCACGAAAAGGCTTAGCAAAATGTTTAAAATCCGATGATGGTTCTTATCGTCCATTTTCTTTTATTGCATTGGGTGGCTCCAGCAATGGAAGCACATTATCAGGACATAATTATACTTATGTAGGCTCTACATGGGGCAGAATTGTTGATATTTTGATAGAAAAAAAATGCATGAATCCTATTATTTTTATTGATGAACTTGATAAGATTAGTAAAACTGAAAATGGAAAAGAAATTATTGGTATATTAACACATTTAGTAGACCCAACACAAAATGAATCATTTCAAGATAAATATTTTAGTGGAATAGATTTGGACCTAAGCAAGGCATTATTTATTTTTTCGTATAATGATGTCAATCTAATTGATAGGGTTTTACTTGACAGAATACATCGTGTTAAATTTAATCATCTTACCCTTGAAGATAAACAAACTATTACAACAGAATATATACTACCCGAATTATATAAAAAGGTTGGTGTTGAAGATATTATTCAGCTTAATGATGATATAATTACATTTATTATTGAATCTTATACAAATGAAGCTGGTGTTAGAAAATTAAAAGAGATTTTGTTTGAAATCATAAGCGAAATTAATTTAGAATTATTGAATTCTACAGAAGATATTAAGTTACCTATTGTGGTTACAAAAGAAACAATTAAAATGAGATACTTAAAACATCGTAATCCAATTATTGAAAAACCTATTCATACCATTGATAAAATAGGCGTTATTAACGGATTATGGGCCAATGCTCTATGTAAAGGTGGAGTTATTCCTATTGAAGTACAGTATTGCTTAAGTAGTACTCTTTTCGATTTGAAATTAACTGGTATGCAAGGTGATGTAATGAAAGAAAGTATGTCTATTGCCAAAACATTGGCATGGAGCTTAACAGAAGAAAGTATTCAAAAGAAACTCGTCAAAAAATTCAATGCAAGTAAAATACAAGGATTACATGTTCACTGTCCAGAAGGTGCCGTGCCTAAAGACGGACCTTCAGCAGGTACTGCTATTACTGTTGCTATATATAGTAGATTGAATAACAGAAAAATTAAAAATCACATAGCAATTACTGGCGAAATTAATTTACAAGGTTGTGTTACCGCTATAGGTGGTTTAGATTTGAAAATTTTGGGTGGAATGAAAGCTAATGTAAAAACATTTATTTATCCAAAAGATAATCACCACGATTTTATCAAGTTCACGGAAAAATACGACAAGAATAATTTTTTGAAGGATATTGAGTTTGTTGAAGCTGAACATATTACAGATGTTTTAAAAATAGTTTTCGCTGAATAAATTTATTTACATACTATATATATATGCCAGTCTCACCATCTCCATCAAATATTATTAAATTCATCACTTTACTATCTCCTTTTATGATTACTAGTTATTTAGTACTTGAGTCTTTCTTTAGACAAGATTTAAGAGGTATTATTTTTTTAGCTGGTGCTACACTTGTATCTATTGTTGGATTGATTTCTAGACTTTTCTTTAAAGTAGCAAAACCTGAAAATGCTCATCCAGGCTGTAGTATTTTTGAACTTTCTATTTTAGAATTGAACGCTTATAGCGCGCCAGCATTCAACACATTATTATTATTTTACACATTAGCATATTTATCAGGTAATATGGTTGTTGCTGGTCAATGGAATCTTCCTGTGTTTATTACATTATGCGTATTGGCTGTTAGTAATATTTTTGTAAGGGTTTCTTTAAATTGTGTTTCTGCTTTTGATATCATATTAGGTGTCATTATGGGAATAATATTTGGTATGTTACATTTTATTCTAATTAAAAGCACACAGCCTAAATGGACATATTTTTCTGAAGGTCCTTCTGATAGACAATCTTGTCGTAGGATAGGAAAAACCAAATTTAAATGCACTATTCGTAAGAGTGCAAATTAATATTTTACTTAATATATTTTGTATAAAATTAAGTAAAATATTTCCAATATTTTGCTATCCAACTTTGTAAATCACGTGATATTTTATTTCTTGTCCATCCTGTAAATTTTCTTCCAGCAAAACTCATTCCAAATCTATTTAAAAAAAGTTTAAATATACTAATTGTTTTTGCTCTTTTATACATATTTAATTCGTCCCATGTAAATAATCTTTTACCCAATCTTCTATTTACATCATTATGGAATGTAAAAAGTATAAAAATTAAATCTTCTTTAGTTTTTACACTGTGTAAACTAATTTTACTTATATAATTTGATGCATGTTTTCTACATTCTGGGCATGGAAGATTAAAACAAATCTGCCTAATAATGTTAAAACACATTCCTTGATTTGATTCATAAAATTTTTTATTTATTTTTTCTGCAAATGTATGAAAAAAATACCATGTTGGTTGTGCCCATATTCTTGACATATATATAATTGATATAAAGAGTTTTTTGTATAAACTAATAAATTAATATTCTAAGTGATAGTGATACACAAAATATTTTTAATAAATTGTTATTAAAATCGTTGTCAACAGATGATGTAGATGATAATGAAACTCCTAAATGTCTTATATCTAATGAAATGCTAGAAGATGACCATATTAAATTAATGTGCAACCATAAATTTAATTACAAACCTATTATGAATGAAATTCGAAATCAAAAACATTATTCAGGGTATGAAACGCAGAAATTGGGCACATGGCAAATCAAGTGTCCATATTGTAGAAATGTACAAACCGGTATATTACCATATAAAAATAATTATCCTAAAATTAAATTCGTCAACTGGCCATGGCGACATGCATATATTACTGAAACATGTAGTGCTATTATGAAATCTGGTAAAAGGAAGAATCAAGAATGTGGTAAAAAATGTTTCGGTAAAATTTGCACTTATCACGAAACTATTAATAAGAAAAAAATAGCTGCCAACTCTGCTAAGACAAAATTTATCAAAACAGATTCGTGTCAAGCAATAATTAAATCAGGAAAAAGAAAAGGTCAAATTTGTGGGTGCAATCTTAGAACTGTAGAAAATAAACAAAACAAACGTTGTGGAAAACATTTAAATAAGTAATTATAATAATTATATATATATGGAAAAAGAAGCGCTAATACAAAATGTTCGCGATTGGATTAATATAGATAATGAAATAAAAAAACTACAGAAAATTATTAGAGACAAAAGAAAAGAAAAGAAGAGTTTAACAGAAGGTTTAGTAGATGTAATGAAAAGTAATGATATCGAATGTTTTGATATTACTGATGGTCAGTTACTTTACACGCAAACAAAATCTAAGGCACCGCTCAGTAAAAAACACTTGCTTAAATCATTGACTGAATACTTTAAAAATGACCCGCAACAAATAAGAGAACTTAGTAAACATATTATGAATTCAAGGGAGGAAAAGGTAAGAGAAAATATTAAACGTAAAATCAAGAAATAAAAAATATTAATAATTAATTAGTATAATGAATATATCATTGCAGAAACTTTTTGAATCTAAATTATATAACATAAAAGTGCATTTAAAAGAAGACTATTCTAATTTGTCTAAACGAAATAGAAAGATTTTTGTATGTGCTTTTTCTATCAATAGCAACGAAAGTTCTGGAGCATCAAAATATCATTTAAATAATACTAAATTTGATAGATTTGGTAAACCCAAACTTCCAAAATTTTTCTTAAGCTATCTGCTTTATAAATATCAAAAAAAATATGATAATAAACTTGTTTTTCCTTTTTCTATTAATGATAAAAATGAGTCTCCTAAGGCGGTTGCTGATAAATTAATCAAGAAATTTATCCCTGAAAAAAATGCATCTTATCCATTGGGTTACATTGAAAATAGTGATGGTTTATTTTTCTTTTATAATTTTGCTTACACCGTTGATTTCTCTGATGCTATTTATTCATCCAATCAATTATGGAATTGTTTGATTGATGAAATATGTAATACTAGAAAAGTTATTAATTTTCCTATTGATGAAACAGTAACAAATATTTTTTACAAAAATTCATTTCTCATTTATTTGAATTATAACGATATGAACTTGCCTATACCAACAGTTACATATGCTGGTAGTTCCGGAAAAGATTTGGCTATCAATATTGCAGTTAAAAAACTTAGTCATACAGGGATAGGATTGAGTGCTAAACAATTCGATTACCATTCTGCCTTTAGAGACGGTGTATGGAATTTTACACAAATACAAAAAAATCTTACTGATACTATGTTTACACACGATAGATTGACCGATGCTGATATTGAACATATTAAAGACACCAGAAATGATATTGATTCTGATGGTAAATATTCTTCAGGATATATTATTCGGTCCGCAACTTTTTTAGGCAAAAAATCATGGCATATTATTGATAATCGCAACGACCCTTTTCATGAATTAATACAACATTGGCGTCTTACAAATATTTCTAGGGGAGAAATCTATTGGAAACTAAAAAATACTCTTGCCGGCTGGTGGCCAAAACATTTTGATAGTATTACTATGGGAAAAATATATATTGACAGCATTGGAAATGTTTATCCTTTATATGTACCACATATCTTGAGAAAAACATCGCAATATGTCACTCTATCTTATCACAAGATAGATACTAAGGATAAAGATTTTCCTGTTTTTTGGGACCCAAATTATAATTATAATATTGTATAAAATATATATATCAATGAATAAGTTTATCTATGTAGTCATAGCATATTTAGTTTTTACATTATTGTTTTCATCCTTACCATATATTTTTCCTACTCTGCCTAAAGCCAATCTAATTCCTTATCAATTATGGGTATATGCTGTTCTTTTATTTATAGCTATTCTACCATCCAGTGTAGGTTCTTATGTTTATTCTGCAAATAATTAAAAAATTGATTTATAGATATCTTATTATATACCTATAAATCACGTCATGGAAAAGAAGATTAACCGAAAATTCGCAAACTATCTTGTTCAGTTTAAAGATGATATAAAGAAAACATTGATGGCTAATACTGATATTCCACCTATTACAAAATCTACATTTATGAACTTCATATATAGTTATGAAGGATTCTCTATCACAAAAGAAGATTTGCAAAAAAGAACACGTGTTAAAAATGTTGTTCCATTGCATTCAAGTTGTTGTGCCAAAACGCATGGTAATGAAAAATGGACACGGTGTTGGAAAAAGGGGGCTAAAATTAGGGGGAGCAATAAAAAAGGGACACCACACGGAAAAATTTCAGATGAAGATGTAACACCTATTCAGAAAAAGGTAACTGTTTGGGCACAAGATATCAATGGTATTATTTACTATATCGATGATAATAATAATGTATACGACCCACAAGATATTATGGATAACAAAATTAACCCCACTGTTATTGCCAAATGGCAAAAGAGAGTTGATAATGATGGCATATTAACAAATGATTACTATATTCCTGCTTATGAAAAAACTAACTAATAAAAATATAAAACTGTTCCCATATTTTGATTGCCTTTCAAAAATTCGATTTCTTCATTACTTAATTTTTTATAATTTTTTATAAATTTATAAATGATTTCACATACCCAAATGCTTATTGCAGTTGATATTAACACCCATACAAAATCAAATGTGTATAGTTCTTTTTCTCTACTGTCCATAAACACATAACTTGATACAGCATATGATAGACGACCAAATATATTAACTAAAACACAATACATAAAATAAAATTTTACCATACAAATATTATATTTTCGAGCACCATAATTACCTGTAAATGCTATTAATAAAGGAATAAAAAAATATGGATTATATAAACAGTATATCATTGAAAAAAATATATCTATGCCAGAAAACCACATGACACTACGTTTATAATTGTGGGTTCTTATCATATCATCGCCAATACTAAATCTAGTACCATCTACTGTTTGAGGTATTAAAACTGGTATAGCATTTACTGTAGTTGCTATTCTTGTATCTGCTGGTATGGCAGTAACATATTGTGATGTTTGTGTAGTATTATTTGAGCTCATATAATTATTTCTCGATAAATGCTTTTAAGTCTTTTATAAATAGTAAATCGGTGACTGCACGTTTTTAGAAAATTGAAAATTTTTTTTAGAAAATTGAGAAAGAAATCTCAATAAATATCTAACTAAAAGACTAACAATGCCAATACCAAAACCAACCGAAATTACTCTATCACAAGTCGAAGCGAAATCTCCGGATGAGATACAGAATCTACTTGCTACACACGGCGTAGCAATAATAGCTCTAGACGACATTTCCACTCTAGACCGCAATAACGCCGTAATTCGACAAAATTCTACCAGAATG
>JAAHTH010002064.1_pt2 | contig 10646 bp, 9 predicted proteins | sample 6116091 | NCBI WGS metagenome assembly JAAHTH01 (sample SAMN13939990, study PRJNA603662) | sponge metagenome | isolation source: marine sponge | host: Mycale hentscheli | place: New Zealand | collected 2006
AGCTAAACAACACCCAACACGCGTTCAATGGTTTCGCGGTTCACGGGGTTGATTACGCCCGTCTCGGTTATGATCGCCTGAATGTATTCTGCAGGCGTCACATCAAAAGCTGGATTATAAACGTCTACGCCATCGGGGGCAGTTTGACGGCCAAACCCATTTGTAATTTCTGTCGAGCAACGTTCCTCAATCGGAATCTGATCCCCCGATTCAATTGCAAGGTCAAAAGTAGAACTTGGAGCCGCGATATAAAACGGAATACCGTGAGCCCGCGCTAAAACCGCCAAAGAGTAGGTGCCAATCTTATTCGCTGAATCGCCGTTAGCAGCGATGCGGTCAGCCCCCGTAACGATTGCCTGCACGCGTCCTTCGCGCATGACCTGTGCGGCCATCGAGTCACAGATCAACGTTGCCTTAATGCCCCGCTGCATCAACTCCCACGCAGTTAATCGAGCCCCCTGGAGAAGCGGCCGAGTTTCGTCGACATAGACATGAAGTGATTGTCCTCGATCTTGTGCCGTAAAAAACACAGACAGCGCCGTTCCGTATTCCGCAGTTGCCAATCCCCCTGCATTGCAGTGAGTCAGAACTCCCTCTACCCCATTTAACAAATCCGCACCGTGCGCTCCGATGGCATGGCACATCCGTCGATCCTCTTCATGAATGGCCTTTGCTTCGGCCAGTAATGACTCACAGAGCTGCTCGACTCCATTGAATTCACCGCGCTGCCTGTCAGCCACGCGACGCATGCGATCAAGAGCCCAAAACAAATTGACTGCCGTGGGGCGACTGGTCGCAAGATATTCAACGACCTCCTCCAATCGCGCGAAGAAGGCTTCTTCCCCCTCCTCCGCTGATTGAAGCCCCAAGACTACACCGTAGGCTGCCGCGATTCCAATTGCAGGTGCGCCGCGGACGCGAAGCATTTTGATTGCTTCCCAAACCGTTTCCACGTCCTTGCACTCGATCCGAAACAATTCCGTTGGAAGTTTCGTCTGATCGATCAAGTCAAGGCATCCAGCGACGCCCCCCTGCCAGATCATCGTTTCAGCTTTTGTAGTCTCAGTCATTTTTTCCAATCCGACTTAATGCGAATGTAAACAGTATTGCCAATTCAAATTCTTGGCAAACTGCAACCGCAGAATTACCCGTTTGGCTCGGACAAAGAAGCTTTGAAGTTAGCATTCTTCGTTTCAATCTTGCCAACCAGTTCCTTTTTAAACGTGTGGAAAGCAGCCCGTAATTCGGGGTCACCCGTTGCCAGGATTTGCACGGCAAACAAACCGGCGTTTCGCGGACCACCCATGCCAACCGCCATGGAAGCGACGGGAACATCTCCCGGCATTTGAACGGTTGCCAATAGAGAATCCATACCCCCAAGATCTGCTGTGGGTACGGGAATCCCGATCACGGGCAAAACGGTATGAGCCGCAACAACTCCGGCTAAGTGCGCCGCGCCGCCGGCCGCTGCAATAATGACACCGAGACCTCGCTCTTCAGCACTGGTTGCATATTCAGCAACCGCATGGGGCGTACGATGCGCGCTCATTACATTGACTTCAAATTCGATCCCGAATTCTTCAAGTGCAACGGCGACCTTCTTGATTTTTGGCCAGTCACTGTCACTGCCCATCAAAATACCAACTCGTGGAGTTCCCATCTTTTCTCTCGCCTGAAATTGTTGAAATTAAGCTACTGTCAAAAACAACAGTTTATCGAGTTCCAGCGAGATGTTAAGTCCGTCCGGATGCCAAAAAGTTGGAGAAGGATACTCGCGCAATTAATACCGGGACTACCGGAGCGATTCTTCGATGGACTCGTGGGGATCGGAGGATGACCTTTTTTCGAGAACCATTCGAATTGGAACTTCGCCAAATTCGAGTGAATCTCGCAGAACCCCGAGCAGATACCTTCGATATGTTTTGGAGAAGGCATCGGGATTGTTGCATTTCAACATAATCGTCGGGGGTTCGATTCCAATTTGGGCGGCATAGTAAATTTTGGGTCGTTTTTTATTGGAAGCCATCGGCGGCGGATGTTTGACTAAAGCTTCCTTGACAATCCGGTTTAACTTAGGCGTGCCGACCCTCGCACGCGATTGCTTGTAAAGCATCTGAGCATGGTTCATCAAACGCTTACAGTTTTGGCCAGTCTGGCCAGTGACAAAGGCGATCGGGGCATTCCAAAGCGTCGAAAAATTGTCGTGGATGTAGTCAGCCCAACGCTCCGTCGCCATATGCTCCGCCATCAGATCCCATTTGTTAACTACAAAGATTACCGGTTTGTAAGCCGCCTCAATGTAACTGCACAGTTGGCGATCCACTTTGCTGATGCGTTGACTGCAGTCAAACATCATCAGAATTACGTCCGCATGTCGGATCGTACGATGTGCTCGATGAGTTCCATACCAATCAATGTCAGTCCGCACACTCTTTCCGCGCCTTAATCCGGGCGTGTCGATTGCGACCATCGTCTTCCCGTCCAGCTCAAACCGTACGTCGACACTGTCTCGCGTTGTTCCCGCAACTTCACTGACGATCATTCTCTCAGATTGTACCAGACTGTTGACAAAAGTACTCTTCCCTACGTTACGCCGTCCAACCAGAGCAAATTTCATTTCGGGGCGACGGGTTTCACGTTGGTCGACTTCCTCCTGTGTCGGCAGCCGTTTCATGATCGCTGCGACTAAGTCTTTTTTGTGACGATTATTTTTAGCGCTACAACAAACCGGTTTCCCAAAACCGAGAGAGAAAAAATCATTAGCTTCCAATTCCCAGTTATCGCCATCACATTTGTTGGCGACAATCAAGACTGGCTTGTCTAACCCTCGCAGACGCCGGGTTACTTTATCATCCAAAGCAACCTTGCCGTCGCGAACGTCGACGACGAACATCAACAGATCGGCTCCTTGAATTCCAATCTCTATCTGTGCCTCAATCTCTTCATCGAGATGGTCAACATCATTGATACCAATTCCACCGGTGTCGACGATTTCAAAATAACGTCCGTCTTCTTCAAGCATAAACGTCATGCGATCGCGGGTTACCCCCGCCATATCGTCGACAATGGCCAAGCGGCGGCCCGCCAGCCAATTGAAAATGCTGGACTTGCCCACATTTGGGCGGCCAATGATCGAAACTTGAGGAAGTGCCATGGATTGCTCAGGGTTGCTCAGACGAAATCGCCCGTACAGGAAAAATAATGAACAGTGAAGATTAGTCCGAGTTTGCCTTAAGGAAGAAGACTCAAGAAACGCAAACTTCGAGTTGCGACCACAAAAAAAGGGTGGGATCGCTTAAATTTTGTCGACAAATCGCAAAAACAAGCCTCAATCTCCGGAGGCCACTTTTCATCTGACCTGTGATTCTTTCCAATAATGGCTGTTTGTCAATTGTTAAAGCAGATTCAGACGGTCAATCAATGCCAGAAGTTGGAAATCTTTCTAATAATCAGGGTGAATCTGACGGTTCACCACACAATAAGAACCAATTGGCAAAACTGGTAGCGCAACACCTACTAAGCCTGCAGGCCGCAGGCTTAACGCATTTGCCCAAAAGCTCTGGTGGTTCGACTCTTAATTTACGGCAACTTCAGTCTGAAACTCAACCTGAGCCGACCCAATCGAATATCAACTCAGCCACCAATTCCATCGCTACTGATTCCGTTAATAAAAATTATTTACCTACAACTCCTGCCCAAACCGAATCCCAAATCCACGAGCCTCCTCGCCCGGATTACAACACGACCACAACCCCAAATAAGCCTTCGCCACCCTCAATTCAGCCCTCAATTCAGCCCTCAACAAATTTTAGTGAATCCAATCGCGTCCCCCCCAACCAACGTCAGGCAGCGCTCGACGTTCTCCAAAATGAAATCTCGCAATGCACAAAATGCGACGATTTATCTAAGCTGAGAACCCAAACTGTATTTGGCGTAGGCTCGCCAAACGCTCGGCTCGTCTTCGTCGGCGAGGCTCCCGGGGCCGACGAAGACCGAATTGGCGAGCCCTTCGTCGGCGAAGCAGGGAAGCTGCTCGATAAAATCCTCACAGCCTGCAAATTGCAACGAGAAAATATTTTCATTTTGAACACAATCAAGTGTCGACCTCCAGGGAATCGAAACCCTTCCCCGACTGAACTTTCTAATTGTTGGGGTTATGCCGAGCGCCAACTGGAGATAATTCAGCCAGAATTTATCTGTTGCCTCGGATCGGTTGCCGCCCGAACACTTCTAAAAACGACGCAATCCCTAGGAAAATTAAGAAAACAGTTTCATTCCTACCGGGGCAGTCGGGTCCTCGTGACCTATCATCCGGCTTATTTGCTTCGAACGCCTTCTGCCAAACGACACGTTTGGGAGGATATGAAGATGCTGATGAAAGAAATGGGTGTGGAGTTGTCGAACTAGCCAGAAGGAAAGATGCCGTTGTTGCGGCGGAATTCGGGTTGGGTAATTCCAAAAACGAGTTCTAGCTTTCGGATTGGCTGCGAAATGTGTCCGACACGCCAGCTGCCATTCGGAAAAACCGTTATTTCCTGCGTCTTGACTGGATTTGAGCACGAAGCCTTGCCAAAAGGTTCGATTTTCTTGCTAATTTCCTTATACGCAACTAATATTAGACTGAACAAAAATTAGGCTTTAGGCAATTTAGCAAATTTAAACTGGCTAGATTCCACAGATAAAATCAGGCAACTGATTGGAGAACCAAATGCTTGGTCGTTACGTGAGAAATTTTTCAATTCTATTCGCCGCATTCAGTATGGTGCTGGCCTTCCAATCATCCGTAATGGCTCAAGGCGGTGCCAACGGCGGCGGTAACGGCGGCGGTAACGCAGGCGGTAACGCAGGTGGCAACGGTCCGGGAACGGGAGGTATCGAAATCGATGCCAACGGTGTCCTCCTAAACAGAATGACCAAAGGCGATGCAGCATTGCTAAGCCGGGCTCGCTACGAAGCAGCTAAGGCTTCCATTAATAAGGATCTTCAAAAGTCTTCGAAGCTAAGAAAGATCTCGCTGACTCGTCTCGAGAAGGAAGTTGAGAAACTAGTCAACTCAGGCCAACCAGTTCCTCCAGATATGAAGTACCTCGCAGGCATGACGAAAATCAGCCACGTGTTCTTCTATCCAGAGACAAAAGACATCGTGATCGCTGGACCCGCTGAAGGTTACTTCATCAACGCCGACAATCGCGTGGTTGGAATGAAGTCAGGCGTCGCAACGCTCCAGCTGCAGGACCTGATCGTTGCCCTCCGTTGCTTTGATGCGGAAGGAAATCAAACGCCGATCATCTCATGCTCAATCGATCCGACCCAGGAGGGCCTTGCCAACTTCCGCGACACCTACACCCGGATCGCGAAAAGTGGAAACTTCCGTCGCGGCATGGAAAACCAAGTTGTTAATGCTTACAAGCAGTCGCTCGGCATGCAGCAGATCACCGTCAACGGTGTTTCGACGAAAACAAACTTTGCCCGCGTTATGGTTGAAGCAGACTACCAAATGAAGCTGATGGGAATCGGCCTGAAAGCCCCACCCGCAGGTGTGAAAATCACAAGTTTCATCGAGAAAGCAACGCCTAACTCAGTCGCCAAGAGCTCACTACAGCGTTGGTTCTTCCAGCCTGAGTACGACTGCGTCGCAGTCAATGCCGACAGAACAGCGATGGAACTCGTTGGAAACCGAGTCAAGCTAGTCGGTGAAGACGAAAGTGTTGCTGCTGGCGGAGTCCGGAAACGTACTGGAGGCGTGAATCGAGCAAGCATGGCGTTCTGCAATTCGTTCACTCGAAATTACACACAGATGGAAAAGCGAGACGCTCTTTGGGGCGAACTGCGAAACGTAATCGACCTTTCCGTCGTCGCGGCTTTCATCCAGAAAATGGATCTTTACAGCCAGGCAAACTGGAATCTAGGTGTCTTTGGTGATGAAGCCAAGCTACCTGTTGAGACGCTCAGTTCGCCAACAATGGTCGCACCTGTCGCCAACGCCGTCTGGAAGGGGAATTATTTCATGTCTCCAATCGCCGGCGGAATCAATATCCAACCCCGACTCGCTCTGAATTCAGACCGAATTCAAGCCGACGAGGATGGTTCGATCGAGAAGGTTAAGAGCGAAATTGATCTTTCAAAATTGGCCGATGGCCAGTGGTGGTGGGACTAACTCGCAAGGGCTAGAGACTTCCAATTAAAAAAAACGCCAAGGCGGCCTTCGGGTCGCCTTTTTTATTTGAAAATAATTCGCACCTGAACCGCTGACAGAAACGCCCCGCCGCTTTTATACCATGCCCTGGTTGGAAGTGAGAAATTGACCCTTTAAGCGAGGATTTGCGGTAAAAACCACTAAACTTACGACTTTCGTTTGCAATTATTCTAAGTTCCTTCCAAATAAGATGGACTTGCAACGAATAAAAATCGTTATCTAATCATAACAATGACTTTGTAATCACATTTTTCACTCAGTTTGGTAACTGCATTCGGCAATGATCAAGATTCGTGGCACCAAAGACTCGACGACAGCGCTAATGGCTTATCCAGCGTTTGGTTATCCGAGCGGCGCGTTCTGGCGAATCCATGTTTCCGGAGTGATCTCGCAGAATCCTGCTGTTTTCAGCATGCGTCAGCGAATGATGATCCGCATGCTCGGTGGAGTCATGCAAGCCACTCCCGACCAAATGCAGGGAGCGATGTTTCAGGAACGAATTAAACCGTTCATGGCCGAAGGTGACCACCGTCAACCGATTCTGGTCACATTCAATGGAAAACAGTACTCCCTCAAAAAGAAAACCCGTCGAAATGGTCATTTTGATGATTCGTTTGTCATTGACCGGGAAGAGGTTGATTCCGTTTCCACCGTGGTCGGCGGTACGGCCCAAATCAAACTACTGATCTCAACAGAGGACCAGAATAATCAACCGGTCGAATGTGTCGCCAAGCTATACCCAACACGTGGCATCAGCGTCGTTTCCGACATCGACGACACAATTAAGGATTCGATGGTAATCGATCGACGGGAACTTCTCGTCAACACTTTCCTTCGAGAATTTCGCAGTGTCGATGGGATGTCCGACGTTTATCGGCAATGGGAAGCCAACGGCGCCGGGTTTCACTATGTCTCCTCAAGCCCTTGGCAGTTGTTCCAGTCCCTGCAGCAAATGCACTCGATTCACGACTTCCCCAACGGCACAATGCACCTCCGAAATTTTCGATTGCGTGACCAGCTTTTGAAGCGAGTCATTTTACGACGAAAAGGAAAAGCCTCCGAAATCAAACGGCTTATGGAATACATGCCCGACCGGGATTTTATCCTGGTTGGTGACTCTGGGGAGAAAGACCCCAAGATCTATCTGAAAATGTGCCGTCGTTTTGGAGACCGGGTCAAAGGTGTTTTTATTCGAGAAATTGCAGAAAGGCCATTAGAAACAGACCTTTTTCGCAAACTTCAGGCATCAACTCCTGCTGGAAACTGCAAAAAGTTCTCAACTGCGAAAGAATTGGCCAATCTGTCCTCAGAAATCTTCGTCCAATGACGATGGTAGAGGGGGACATCGGGATCATTGGTTGCTAATCGACTCGGAAAAAACCGAGATTAGCACTTGCCAAACCTTCTGCGATTCGCGATATTTCAGCACTTAATCGGAGTCTCGCCTCGTGCGTTGCGGGGAGTGATGGCTACGTTTCCGTGATGGTCTGCCTGACTTTCACTGGAAAAGTTCACCAATTGAAGCAATGGAGCTCATTGAAGATGGCACGTTATTCTGGCCCAAAAGGCCGCGTCAACCGACGCCTACAGTCGCTTATTTACGAAACATCCGGTGCTGCCAAGGCATTGGAGAAAAGGGGCAACCAGCCTCCCGGGATGCACACCCGTTTCCGCCGCCCATCCAACTATGGAATGGCGTTGATGGAAAAGCAAAAGATCAAGCATTATTACGGCCTCGGTGAGAGGCAACTCCGACGTTACTTTGGTAAAGCAACGCGTCAAAAAGGAAACACGGGTGAAAACCTGCTTCTTCTTTGCGAACAGCGATTGGACAATGTGATTCGACGCGTTGGCCTTTCCAAAACACGATCACAGGCGCGACAAGGCGTTGCTCACGGCCACTTCCGTGTTAACGGAATCAAAGTGGATCGCCCATCCTACTTGCTTCGACCGGGTGACATCATCACGGTTCGTCCTCGCCAGAACATTCTAAAAATGTATCAGGCGATTCGCGAGCAAGGTGTGGAAGGTGAAGGCTGTGAGTGGGTCTCGTTCGATTCTGACACCTTAACAGCAAACGTTCAGGGCATGCCATCGGGAAGCGACATTAGCCTTCCGGTAGATGCGAACACTGTTGTCGAATTCTTGTCTCGCTAGATAATCGAAGACAATTGGAACCTAATGGCGCGGCTCCGTCCGCGCCATTTTTAGGCGCGGTGCTTAACTTCAGTGAACAACACCGCTTTTCGAAACCCTATCCGATTTTTGAAAGATGGGGTCCCGTAATTCGTTTCGTGGAGCTTTTCAATGCAGACCCAACTCGTTGTTATTGGTGGTGGACCCGGTGGCTATGCTGCAGCATTTCTGGCAGCCGACGAAGGAATGGAGGTCGTGCTTGTCGAAGCAGAAGGTCGACTCGGAGGCACCTGTCTGTTGCGGGGATGCATTCCCTCAAAAGCACTCCTTCATGTCGCAAGAGTCGTTTCTGAAACACAAGAAATGGAACACGACTGGGGTGTATCTTTTGGTAATCCCACAATCGAAATTGATAAATTGCGTGACCGAAAGAATAAGGTCATCGATACGCTCTCGGGCGGACTTGGTGGACTTGCCAAGAAACGCAAAGTCACAATTGTCAAAGCCTTCGCAAAATTCGAATCCGCCAACACCATCTGTCTTGAAGGAGATGATCCGTCAATTCCCGAAGGTGGTAAAATTCACTTCGAAAATGCGATCATCGCTACCGGTAGCACCCCTGCATTTCCGGGGGCATTCAACATCGGTTCCGACCGGGTAATGGATTCTACCGGCGCTCTCGACCTCAAAGATATTCCCGAAACAATGCTCGTGATTGGCGGCGGCTACATCGGACTTGAAATGGGAACTGTGTATGCCAACATGGGAACCAAAGTCAGCGTCGTCGAACTGCAAGACGGATTGCTCATGGGGGCAGATCGAGATCTCGTTCGGCCGCTGGCCAAAAGATTGAAATCACTGTTCGAGGATCGCATTTTCCTAAACACTAAAGTCGGCAGCGTTTCGAAATCTGGTGATGACAAAGTCGAAGTCACGTTTGAAGGGCCGGCAAAGTTTGGCTCTGAAAAATATGATCGCGTCCTCATTTCGGTCGGCAGAAGCCCGAGTACACGAAACATTGGACTCGAAAACTTACCCGGAATTCAAACAGACCAGCGGGGCTTCATTGCTCACAATGACAACCTTCAAACTGGCGTAGAGAACATTTACGTTATTGGAGATGCAGCCGGCGAACCGATGTTAGCCCATAAAGCAAATCACGAGGGACGCCATGCTGTCGAAGTCATCCTCGGACACGCCACAACGTTTGACAAACGGGCAATTCCAGCGGTTGTTTTCACCGATCCAGAAATTGCCTGGGCTGGGCTAACCGCCGAAGAAGCGAAAACAGATGGAGTCTCTCATCAAGTTGTTGCTTATCCATGGGCCGCCAGCGGTCGTGCCCAGGCACTTGGACGCACCGAAGGAATGACGAAATGGATTGTTGATCCCGAAACTGAAAGAATACTCGGCTGTGGAATTGTCGGCCCCAATGCAGGCGAGCTAATCGCCGAGGCGGCGTTGGCAATTGAAATGGGGTGCGTTGTCAGAGATATTGCCGAAACCGTACATGCCCACCCAACACTCGGGGAGACCATGATGAATGCTGCGGAGGTTTTCTACGGGACTGCGACCGAAATTTACAAGCCCAAGAAGAAAACCACTAAGTAACCCTTCAGCAAAACAGGTTCAGCAAAACAGGTTCAGCAAACGCGTGAGCAAGGCAAACCGTGGCTGGCTGTTGTTACAACAGCCGTGGATCTGAATGTTTTAATATTTGGCCCAGAGACACCGCACCCTGCAATTTTATCTCGAAAATATTTAACGAGGCTTAGAAAAGACGGCATCCCTGAGTCTAGACCGATAGAATGTCCAAACAACGGCTGATTCTTCCAGTGGGACTTCATCCCATCCAAACATAAAACTGTGATTGATTAAGTTGATTAATTAAGGGAACTGCTCGATATGCGCACGGAAATCCAAATCCTGATGATTGGAGTCGGCGGCGCGTTGGGAGCAATTTCTCGATTTGGGATTGCGGAAATCTCGAAACGATTCCTTCCCGAATCCCTACCCTTTGGGACACTAATCGCCAACCTGATTGGCTGTTTCTTAATCGGACTAATTATCGGAAGTGGGCATTCGGAAAAAAGCGAGTCAATTCGGTTAGGGTTCGGAATTGGTTTTCTGGGGGCATTGACGACGTTTTCAACTTTCGGGGCCGAGACCTTTGGACACATCAGTGAAGGGAATTTACTGATCGCCTTTGGAAATGTGACGATCAATGTGATCCTTGGATTAATCTTTGTATTCCTTGGGATCCTTGCTGGCAGAAAAATGAGCTAACACGCAAGCCTTTGAATACAATCTACCT
>JAAHTH010002481.1_pt2 | contig 10635 bp, 13 predicted proteins | sample 6116091 | NCBI WGS metagenome assembly JAAHTH01 (sample SAMN13939990, study PRJNA603662) | sponge metagenome | isolation source: marine sponge | host: Mycale hentscheli | place: New Zealand | collected 2006
GCTCGGCGCAGGTGCCATAGACAGCACTTGAATCCATGCCCGCACTAAACTCAGCCGCAATCGAATCTGAGCCTTGGGTCGCATGTTGTATAGAAGCTTGCATGAGTGATTTAAAGTGCTCTAAATACTCATGTTCATCTTGATAATATAAAGTCTCACCAGAGGGTTCTAATTGCCAAAAAGCAGATTTAGTGTATTGCCCATTGGGCTTATAGTGCATCATATGCCCAGGTTCAACCCGGTATATCGGAGGGTAAATAGTTTTATCGGTATATTGTCGAACATCTGAAAACAAATAGGGTATATCCAAATCCTGTAAGGTGGGTATTTGGGGTAATTGTTGCAAAATATCTGGAATCGTATCGCCAAAAATGAGCTGATTTGATTGATTATCATAGCTATAAAATAGAGGATGCACACCAAGGTGGTCGCGAACCAGAAGAAACTCATTTGTGCTTGGATTTGTAATAATGAGTGCAAAAGGCTGAGATGTTTTTTGATAGTGGTTTGGATTAAGGGCATCTTCAAATGAAGTGATAGAAATAGGATTCGAGTGTGAGGAGTGATAAATAGCGCAGTGGGTATTTATTATTGTTTGATAAAAATGGCTTGCATTGGTAATGTTCGGTTGTCGAGGGTTCCATGGCATGTTAATTAGGAGTTTGCACCCAGTAAGCCATCGTTGGTTTCATCGATAGGGGAGCCCTTTTCTACCTCGCATTCTATCAATGGTATGACTTGAGGTGCAAGGTATGGAATAGGTTGTTCTTCTGTGGTTGATTCGGCTTTCATTAAGAGAGACTTTTATTTATTTATTTATAACATATGATTGAACTTAAAAGCAACTTAACAACTTAGGTAGTTGCTCTAATATGTTTTGAATAGGCAGGGCGGTTATTTTATCGTTTAAATAAAGCACTTCTTTCCCTGTATATATGATGTATAGTTCAGCCATCGGATAATCTTGCTTAAATTGCTTTAAACCATGCAACATTTTGGGGGTGATGGTTTGGCTGTGCTTGATTTCAAAGGCGAGGAGTTTTTCTTCGCCATATACAATAAAATCAACTTCTGTGCCAGTGGTTGTTCGCCAGTAGTAAACGCGGTAGTTCAGGCGATGATAATCAATCAGCGCAAGTACTGACTGAAAAAAAAGCGTTTCTAATCCCATGCCTGCTATTTCACTGGGTGCATCTAGTATGCCTTTGGGGCGTAGTTGTGTATAAACGCCTACATCAAAATAATAAAATTTACTCGTTGTAATTAAGCGGCGCTTTGCTTTCTTTGTAAAGGCTGGCAACATGTGCGCCAAGAGCAAGTCATCGAGAATACTAAAATAATTTTGTATGACTTGGCGATTCACACCCACTTCGCGTGCAATTTCGGTTGCATTAATCACAGCACCCTGTGAGAAGCTCGCCACCTCAAGAAAGCGTGCAAATGCAGATACATTGCGAGTGAGTCCTTCTTGAACCACTTCTTCACGTAAATAAATATCAATATAAGTTGCAAGATAACCTGCTGGATCGTCATAACTATACGTCGCAGGTAACATCCCAAGCGTTAAAGCATGCTCCAGATTAAAAGCATGATTTAATTCTTGAAAAATAAGCGGATGCATATGATATTGAATCGCGCGCCCTGCTAATAAATTCACGCCATCACGTTTAAGTTTTCTTGCGGACGAGCCAGTTAAAATAAAACGTTGCGATTTATGTTCTATTAGGCGATGCACCTCATCTAATAACTCAGGGATTTTTTGAACTTCATCAATCACTATCCAGTCTGTATTTTTAATTGGGATTTTTTCACTTAAAGCTTCAGGTTTTGCTTTAAGTGTCCGATAGGTGAGTGGGGCTAGCAAATCAATATATGTATGGGGTTGTTTTAACAAATGATGCTTTAGCCACTGTGTTTTTCCAGTGCCTCTTGGGCCAAAAATAAAGAGGCTATCTTGATGGTCTAATGGCAAATTAAATAAGCGAGCAAACATAATTTTATTGAATATTGTTGTTTGTACCATCAATTATAGTTGATTATTGTTGTTCTCACCATCAATTATCAAAGCTTTATTTTTGATAATGCTCGGAACATAGCTAGAAATCACATGAAAACTTGAAAAACTGTATCCGCCTGTGATGGCAATAGGCCCTGCAGTCAGCCAGGCGTGTGCTGCATATCCTTCAGGTTTGGTTTTATCTTTTGCAAAGCCAATATAGAGAACATAGGGTATCTTTAAGTGATGACACCAAAATTTTGCAACTATCGCTTGTGTTAAACAATTTGAGTTCCAGGGGGTGTGCTGTGCAGCAAGCTGAATAGAGCGCCGGAGTGCGGCGGCATATTGTAGCTTCTTTTTGGACAGAATGGTCGATAATAATTTATTTTGATAGAGCACACCAAAATAAGGAGACAGGTGCCTTAAGGGCAGGCAGTTAATTGAGAGCCGTGCGATGCCGCACAAAATAAAGTTAATAAAAAATAAACACTTAAGTTTTAGGCGCATTTGAAAAAACGAGTTTATCTTTCTTAAAAATTTTTGTAGCATGAGATTTTATCTTAGGCATATGGATGATGCATTATTACCATGCTTTTGGTTTAAATATCAAAAGTGAATTATTACTGCCAGACGTCTTGGTTGCATCCAAGGCATTTAATATTTCTGATCTTGTCATCAAATTTGGCGAAGTGGATTTAGACGGTTTACCACAAGCAGCATCGGATGGTGCTTTTTATCAATCAAGTACCAATGCGTTTTGGTTGAATGTCCCGGATATTGCACGTTATTTAGTAACGGATGGTAACCAAATTATTATTCATGCTAATAATCGGCGTGATGAAGACAGTATTCGCGTGTTTTTATTGGGCTCATGCATGGGTGCGCTACTGATGCAGCGAGACTTATTTTTATTGCATGCGAATGCGATTAAAGTGGGTGGGCACTGTGTTTCTTTTTCTGGACGTTCTGGCATCGGAAAATCAACCTTGTCCGCAGCTTTCATGCGTCGTGGATACTCTATTTTAGCTGATGATGTATGTGCAATTAACGCTTCTCAAGAGGTGATACCGAGCTTCCCCCAAATAAAACTATGGGCTGATGCCAGCCAAAAATTAGCAGTGCAAACTAAATCACTTCGAAAAATTAGACCCAATGTAGATAAATTTTCAGTGCCACTGAAAGCAACATTTCATACGTGTAACTTACCTTTGAAAGTGCTCTATGTTTTAGCTGCACATAATCAAGATAAGGTTGAGCTTAAGGCATTTGAGGGGCTTAAAAAAATATTGCCACTAAAAAATAATACTTATCGATATCCTTATTTGAATGGCCTTGGAAAAACAAATGTTCATTTAAAACACATAGGGGCCTTGGCATCAAAAATCAGTGTGGTTCAAGTTTCACGGCCAAAATCAGGTTTTCAATTGGATGCATTGGTGGCGCTCATTGAAGATGACTTACTCAAGCGAGGTTTGCTAAGTGTCTGAAAAAAAAGGCATTTATTGGCTGGCTTCGTATCCTAAATCAGGTAATACCTGGTTTAGGGTTTTTTTAGCACATATATTAAATACATCAGGTCAAGCACTGGCTTTAGATAATATCCATACGGGTGCAATTGCAAGTGCTCGTGGTTGGGTGGATGAAGCACTTGGGTTCGATAGTGCGCATTTATCACATGATGAGTTAGATAACTTACGCCCAGCTGTTTATACATGGCATGCTAAAAAAACAGATAAGCCGGCTTATCATAAAATTCATGATGCTTACACTTATTTACCTGATGGGCGGGCTTTAATTCCGACAGAGAGATGTTTGGGGGCCTTATATTTTATTCGAAATCCACTTGATGTCGTTGTGTCACTTGCAAATCATTTAAACTGCTCGATTAATAAAGCCATTCAAGTGATGAGCACATCAGATTATGCTTTTTGTAGTGGCTCTAAAAAGCAACATGAACAAATACGGCAGCGTTTGCTGTCTTGGTCGATGCATGTGGAGAGTTGGCGTCACGCGCAACAGATGAATTGCTTGGTACTGCGTTATGAAGATATGAAATTGAATACTATCGAAACATTTACAAAAGCAGTGCGGTTTTTAAAAATCGAAGCCGATGCTAAAAGCATTCAGTCAGCTCTCGATTATTCTGATATCAAACGATTGCAAGCATTAGAGCAGCAGCATGGATTTAAGGAAAAACCTCAAAAAGCAGCTTCTTTTTTTAGAAAAGGAATTGTGGGAGACTGGAAAAATAGTTTAACGCAAAATCAGGTGAACCAAGTGATAGAGGATCATCATGAGGTGATGACAGCATATAATTATTTATAGGATTAAAATCAATGCATGATATGGATATAAAACGCCCGCTGATGGTTAATAAAGAAGTTGTATATACGCAAGTTGAGTCTGAAATTGTCATGATGGATCCAAATAACGGGAGCTATCATGGCCTAAATCCTGTGGCCGCCGCACTTTGGATGAAACTGGAAGATAATCCCATGAGCATGGAAGACATGGTGACTTATCTAAAAGAAACATACACCCTGAAAGAAGAGACGGCCATGGCTGATGCAAGTGCATTTGTGCAGGCAATGCTTGGGCAATCATTTTTAGTTTTTTCAGATGAAAAACATTAAATTATTAGCTTATTTATTACATGATTTATATTGCTTTAAGCCTACACAATCAATAGTAACGTTTTGCTTGATGTTTGTACGTAGCCTAACGTCAGGATTTGGCTTGTTGCTTATTTTACCTTTATTACAATTGATAGGTTTGTCCGTAGGGCCAAATACAAACAGTGGTTTTATAGGGCATGTACGCACCTTTTTTGAAGTCATGCATTTACCGATGAACTTAGTCAGCATGCTTTGTGTCTATGTGTTTATTAGTATATTCCTAGCTTTAATTGCTTATTTTGAGCAAATATCAAGTATTTCACTTCAGCAAACGTATACGCAGTATTTAAGAGCTAAATTACACAAACAATTATTAAAAACGCCATGGCCTTTTTTTTTAAAGCGAAAAATGTCAGATGTTTTATATGCTTTAACCACTCAAGTACAAGGTGTAGCACTTTGCAATCATCAGTTATTGGCGTTGATTAATCATTTACTGCTTGTCGTTGTGTATACAGGTCTTGCGTGTTTACTATCGTTTAAGATGACATTACTTGCTATCTGTTGTGCTGTGTTACTACTTTGTTTGATGTTGCCTTTGCATCATTTAACATCACAGGCAGGTGGCGCGCATTTAAAGCAAAATCAAACGATTTTTCAGGCCATTAATGAGCAGTTTTCAGCGCTAAAAACAATGAAAGGCTCAGGACTTGAAACGCGTTTTATGAAAGAGCTCGTTGCTGTGAATTCGGGACTTACTTATGAAAACCAGCGCATGGTAACGATAACTGCAAAAAGTAAGTTATGTTATACGAGTGGCTCGGTCATATTATTCAGCGTGTTGTTGTATGTGGCCTTTGGTGTTTTTCATATTGCCTTGGGTAGCTTATTATTATTGTTGATTGTTTTTTCGCGTTTGCTGCCCATGGTTTCAAGCAGTCAACAAATATATCAACGTATTTTGCATCAATTACCAGCGTATCGAGGTATTCAAGCGTTATCTGCCGCGGCATTAGCAGAGCAAGTACATGATATAACGGATGAGGCGATTGTATTTGAATCGAGCATTGAATTTAAACATGTATGCTTTGATTATCCAGAAAAATCAGATGCAAAGTTGATTCATGATTTATCGTTTAAAATTAAAAAAAATAGTACAACAGCTATTGTTGGGCCATCGGGTGCTGGTAAATCAACGGTAGCTGATTTAATCACAGGCTTACTTCAACCTAAATCAGGAGAGGTTTGGATTGATCAGCAATTGTTAGACATAAAAAACAATGCAGCGTGGCGGCAAAATATTGCTTATGTCACACAAGATGTTTTTTTATTCAATGCCTCTATTCGTGAGAATTTAACATGGTTTAGTAAAAGCCAGTCAGATGCATTGTTATGGGAAGCATTAAATCATGCTGCAGCTGATTTTGTATATGATCTAGAGGATGGCTTAGATACTATCTTAGGTGATAGAGGGGTGCGTTTATCCGGTGGTGAACGGCAGCGAATAGCACTGGCAAGGGCATTGCTGATGCGGCCTAAGCTTTTAATTTTAGATGAAAGTACCAATGCATTAGATGCAGACAATCTTCAAGACATTCAAAAAGCACTGAGTATATTACAGGGTACGATGACCATTATTATTATTTCGCATCAGCATGAAATGAGCCGGTTTGCGACTCAAAAAATTATATTAAGTAAAGAAAAAGAGGATATTGTATGTGGAACAGCGTAAAGCATCCACCAGAAGTGATTATGATGCGTATGTGTTGCCGTTATGCTTTAGGGCTCATGCCAGTGTCAGATTGCGTACCTTATGTATCAGATGTATTAGATATTCAGCAATTGATGAAATTATTACATGAAGAGCGGATGTTATTGTTGGTTTACCAAGTGCTTTCGGGCGACTTAAAGGCACATGTATCCCCTGAGTTACTTGAGATTTTATCTCAAAAGGCCAAAGTAATTTCGATGCGTCAACTGGCTTTGATGACAAGTCTACGAGATGTAGAAGTGGCGTTTAAAGCAGAAAAAATATTATACATGCCTTTAAAAGGCCCAAGCTTAAACCAAATGCTTTGGGGGCGAAAAATAATGCGCTACTCGGGTGATTTAGATATGTTAATAGCCCCTAAAGATATACTTAAGGCTAATATAGTATTAAATAAGCTTAATTTTAAGACGGCACTTAGCAATAGACAGTTGTTTGTTTATCAAAATTTTCATCAAATGACGATTAAGAAAGATGCGTTTTATTCGAATGAAGATTTTTCCCAGCATATTGAACTGCACTGGAAAACACATAGCAACGAATTGATTTTTAAAGATAATGATTGCTTGTCAGATGTTGTAGATGATGAAATTTATTTATTATATTTATGCCTGCATGCGGCAAAGCATACGTGGTCTCGTTTGATTTGGTTAATAGACATAGTTGCTTTTTTAAAGCATAAGCAATTAAATCTAGGGCGTTTGCGTGCGCTAGCCAAACAAAAGCATATTACGCCGGTCGTTGATGAAATGATTCTTTTGGCTGACAGGTGGCTTGGTATTCAATTATTGTCAGCTGCTGATTTGGCTCAATTAGATAAGCGCGTTGCTTTGTTAGAAAAACGTATTAGGTGGAAGAAAAAAGTAGGAGAGCAAGCAACGTTTTTTGTGAAGCTGCTGAGGCCTTTTTTTTCAAATACATGGAGTTCAAGCTTCTATATTCAAATGCGATTATGGACACAAGCTTTTTTAGAGGCTGCAATTATACAGATGACCAAGGTGCTGAAAGCAAACCAAGCATAGGATGGTATTGTATATCGGTACGCGATATAAAGCATAGCAAGGCTTGTGATAGAGAGGTTTGTCCAAGTCATATTTAAAAATTTTATTTTTTGAAGCAGTAATATTTGATATAAACCGATAATTAATCCTGCAAAAAAAACAGCACCTAATACATCGAACCAAGTATGGTAGCCCAAATAAACCAAGCCAAAGCCAATGCCTGAAAGTAGGGTAATAATCAGTAGATGTAGTTTATGATGTCTAGTATGTAATCCAAGCCATCCATAAAACACAGTGGCTAATTGCATATGCCCACTTGGAAAGGCAAAACCAGGATGATGGACTGTCGGTAAGAGGGGTATTTGAAAGGTACATTTGAGTGCAACATTGAAGATGATACTGATGCATAAAATACAGGTGGCATGGTAAAATAGCGTACGGTTAATAAAGATGAAACCCATTAATATATAACAAGCAATCCACTGCAGGTTATCAAAAAATAAAAAAAATAGGGGTAATTTGTCGATGATGAGCATGATATTGATTGGGTTATTGAATCAGTAGTTAGTGACTAATGCTTTTTAATTCGCCATCCATGAAGATCAGTTGAAAAGTCGGCTGGTATGGATCTGATGAATAGGTCCATGTAATGGGTTTAGATTTGCTTTTAACCGCGCGATTAATATAAGTATGATTGGTGATAGATGGACTGCCACAGGCTGAAAAAACTTTATTCGGTAGGTCGCCAACGGCAAAAGATTGATTATTGCAAACATTGGATGCATTGGTGTCTGCACCATTAAATCGAATGGCATTAATTTTTCCATCGATGACATCCACTTCTAGATTATTATCTCCTGAGCCAACAGGAAGCGACCATGTGTTATAAATTAATTTATAGCCTCGAAAAACGGGCTCAGGATTTAATGTACTGTAAATAAGTTGTGTTACGGGTACTTGTTCAACAGCAGCACTTTTGGATTTTTCTTTTACAGTGGGGGTGCCACATAATTTTAATACTTCAGCTTCCGTCATTCCCACACGAATATAGCCATGATTTTGAGGGCAATAAAAAGCAGTATCTTCTGCAAAAACAGCTGCACTGAATACAGTCGTTAGGGCAAAAAGCATGTGATGAATTGAAAACATATACATGACCCTGTTGAATAAATTGAATATGAAGCAAAAGCTAGTCTTTTTAGTATAGCTCAGATGCATTAAAAATACCGCGTCCAATACGAATCCATGTGCTGCCTGCATGAATGGCAGGGATAAAGTCATCACTCATGCCCATTGAAAGGGTATCAAGAGAAAGATTGAGTTGTGTGTTGAGTGTATCTTGGGCATGTTTTAAGGTTAAAAAAGTCTGATAGCAGGCATCTAAATCAGGATTTTTTTTAGGAATTGCCATGAGTCCTCGTAAGCTTAAATGAGGATAGTGTACAATCTGCTCTGCAAGTTCTGTTAAGGCATCAAGCGAGCAGCCTGATTTACTGGCTTCGGCATCTAAATTGACTTGGATACATAGATTGAGCTTAGGTTGTGATGGGCAGCGATGCTTGTTTAATAGCTCAGCAATTCCTGCTCGGCAAACACTATGCACCCAAGTGAAGTGCTTAGCAATGTATTTGGCTTTATTGCTTTGGATTGGGCCAATAAAGTGCCATGTAACCGGAAGGTGTTTGAGTAATAATTGTTTGCTTTTGGCTTCTTGCCAATAGCTTTCACCAAAATCACGTATGCCTGCATCAAAAGCGGCTTGTATGGCTTCAGTGCTTTGGTTTTTACTCACAGCTAAAAGCTGGGTGCTTTGGGGTGTGCGATGATATAACTGCTCGGCATGTTGAATCGCATTCAAATAGTTTTGAATGCGATCTTGAATGCGATTGCTCATTTGATGTCTAAAGCTTCTTTTTGATGGGTGATGAGCGTTTTAATGCCGCCTTCTGCGAGTGCAAGTAGGGCATTGAGCTCGTCACGACTAAAACTACTGTCTTCGGCGGTGCCTTGAATTTCAATAAACTGCTCTTGGTCATTCATCACAACATTCATATCAGTTTCAGCGAGTACATCCTCGGCATAATCTAAATCAAGTACTGGATTGCCGCGGTAGATGCCAACAGAAATAGCTGCAATAAATTGAAAGTCAGGCGCTTTTTTTAATTTATTATTTGCGACCAGCGAGCCCAATGCGTCATGCAATGCGACACATGCGCCTGTAATCGCTGCAGTTCGTGTGCCACCATCTGCTTGAATGACATCGCAGTCGAGTGTAATCGTGCGTTCACCAATGGTTTTTAGGTCGACACACATGCGAAGTGAGCGGCCAATTAAACGTTGAATTTCAAGGGTTCGGCCATTTTGCTTGCCTTTGCTTGCTTCACGGTCCGATCTATCATGTGTTGCTCGAGGTAACATGCCATATTCAGCTGTGATCCAGCCTTGATTTTTGCCTTTTAGAAAGCGTGGCACGCTTTCAATAACGGACGCATTACATAAAACACGTGTGCCACCAAACTCAATTAAGACAGATCCTTCTGCATGTTCGGTATATTTTCGTGTTATTTTAATGGTTCTTGGCTGATTTGGTTCACGGTTGCTCGGTCGCATGGTAAAATCCTAAAAAATTAGTTTGTGATGGTTGCAAAGTATAAACGTTTCAAGAGGTGGAGGCCATTGTGGCAGAGCAAAATATGGGTCGTCTTTTTATTGTAGCAGCGCCATCAGGCGGTGGTAAGACGAGCTTGGTTAAAAAGTTAATTGATCATTTGGATAATATTTTAGTATCTATTTCACATACAACGCGAGATAAGCGTTCAGGTGAAGTGGATGGAGAAGATTATTTTTTTACAGAAGAAAGCGCTTTTTTAAACATGGCGTCGGCAGGTGAATTTATTGAGCATGCGCGTGTGTTTGATTGCTGGTATGGCACCTCTAAGCATGAAATTAAGAAGCAACTGACAGCCGGGCTAGATATTGTTTTAGATATTGATTGGCAAGGGGCGGCTCAAATTAAAACGCTTTTTCCTGATGCGGTGACTATTTTTATTCTTCCGCCATCGCTTGATATTTTAAAGAAGCGTTTAATGAAAAGGCAGCGCGATAATGCAGCTGTGATTGAAGATAGAATGCAGCGTGCATGCGATGAATTAAGTCATTATGATGCGTTTGATTATTTAATTGTAAATGATAACTTTAGTCAGGCAGCCGCAGAATTGCGCGCTATTGTGGTTGCAAATCGCTTGCTTGCGG